>Ga0194062_1000219_pt1 | contig 24070 bp, 20 predicted proteins | sample SepL2225m_MetaG_FD_155481 | JGI IMG/M metagenome (GOLD analysis project Ga0194062, IMG submission 155481) | Anoxic zone freshwater microbial communities from boreal shield lake in IISD Experimental Lakes Area, Ontario, Canada - Sep2016-L224-25m | ecosystem: Environmental > Aquatic > Freshwater >... | reverse complement strand
GCCCGGTCCTGGGGGGCGGCCAGGTCCACCAGAACCCCCTGGGCCCACAACCGCTCCAGCTCGGCGGCAGTGGGTACGGCATCGGCGCCGCTGACGCGAAGGTGGATCACAGGGCCGCCTCCCAGACCACCTGGGGATCCCCATCAAACAACGGGCCGCCGGGGCACCAGCCCGGCGCCAGGCCGGGGGCCGTGGGGGTGGGCCCCCGGGCCTGCAGGGCGGCCAGGTGGCCCACCAGCCGCTGGCCGATGCCGGTTTCCAGGGCGGTGCTCAGCATCCGGTGGGGGGCACCTGCCCGCAGCTGGGCCCACAGGGGCCTCGGATCGCCCTCCAGGGCTGGCCTGCGCACCTGCCAACCGCTCCAGCTGCTGCGCAGGGCAGGTGACGCCCTCAGGGATTCATCCAGGGCCACCGGCACCCCTGCCGCCAGGTCAAGCAGGCCGTCGTGGTCAGCGGGGGCGAGGGGCTGCTCCAGCCACTCCAGCCGGGGATCCCCCGCCAGCCGCTCGGCCCAGGCGCGGGCCGTGGTGCGGTCCCAGCCGCCATTGGCGTCGAGCCGCAGCCGGGCCGTGGCGGGGAGCCGCTGGAGCAGCACCTCCAGCCCCAGGCGCTCCGGGCCATCTCCGGCGGCGGCCACCTTCCATTTGAAGGTCAGCGGGGCCGCGGGGCCTGCCCCCGCAGCCCCGCCCAGTGCCCTCTCCATCGCCGGCACCATGGCCTCCCCGGCCGGCAGCAGCCGGGCCGAGGGCGGCGCCGCCAGCCAGGACGCTCCCGGTCCCCCGTCCATCTGGGCCCAGCCATCCAGCTCAGCCAGGGCCGTGCCGAGCGCAAAGGCCAAGGGCAACGGCAGCTCCCCCAGGCGGGCCTCCAACTCCGATCGCTCCGACCAGGCCCCGAGGGCGGCGATGGAGGCGGCACAGGCCAGTTGCCCAGGGTCCTGGGGATCGGCAGCCAGGGGTGACGCTTCCCCCCAGCCCAGCCCCCTGCCGGCAGCCTCCAGGCGCAGCAGCCAGCCCCGCTTACGGGCCAGGGCACCGTGGGCCGTGACCATCTCCAAGGGGAGGTCGAAGGCGAACGGGCGCCACTGCAGCCCCAGGCGGCTCACCGCAGCGCCGCCAGGGCCGAGCCGGTCGCCGGGCCGATCGCCAGACCACAGGCCAGGCCGAGACCGTTAAGGGCCTGAAACCGCAGGGCCAGGAACTTGCTTCCCACAATCCGCTCCGGCACCCGGTGGTGCTCCCGCAGCAGGCCGATCAGGGCGGTGCCCGCCGGCAGACCCGCCGCCCCCAGCAGGGCCGTCAGGGGCCATTGGCCCACCAGCACCGGCGCCCACTGGAAAGCCAGGGTGCCGGCCACGAACCAGGGCACCAACGAGGCGGCCCGGCCCGTGCCGAGACGCACCACCGGCGAACGCTTGCCGTGGGCCGCGTCCTCCTCCACCTGGTGGAAGTGGGAGCAGAACAGCACCAGGGTGGTGGCCAGGGCCGGGCCGCTGCCGAGCTCGATCGCCACCCGCCAGGGCACCCCGGCCAGGGCCCCTGCCGGCGCCAGGGCCAGCAGGGCGGCGGCGGTGGCCAGGGGGCCAAAGGCCAGCCAGCAGAGGGGCTCCCCCAGGCCCCGGTAGCCCAGCCGCAGGGGTGGCCCCTGGTAGGCGTAGCCGATGCCGCAACACGCGAGCACGAGCGCCAGCACCACGGGGCTGCTGCGCAGGGCCACCAGGGCGATCAGCAACAGGCCGAGGGCCAGGGCGCCGTTGGCGATCCAGGCCACCCGATCCCGGCGGCCGGTGAGGTTCACGACGGAATGGGGCTTGCCGAGGCGATCCACGCCTGTGTCGGCATCAAACACATCATTGGCCAGGTTCTCCCAGGCCAGCAGCAGCACGGCCGCCACCAGAAACAGCAGCAGCTGGTCGAGCCGCAGGGGCCCCCCCTGGCCCAGCCACCAGCCCGCCGCCAGCACCACGGGCATCACCGCCACGGAGTACATCGGCCACTTGATCGCGGCCTTCCACAGGCGCCTGCGATCGACCGGGGGCCCAGGGGCGGATGGCGTTCCGGCCTCGCCGGAAGGGGCGTAACGGCTTGCGACGACCTGGGGCTCGGGCATGGCGGCCGGCAGCGGACGGCACAGGAAGGCCCATACATTTGAGCAGCCTTCCAGGCCCATCCCCCTTCCTGTCCGGTGCCGGCGCCCCCTTCCTTCACCGATCTGCTGACGGCGGCGGCCCACGGGGCCTCCCACCTGGAGGAGGAGGGCGTGCTGAGCCTGGCGCTGCCACTGCTGGGCCGCGACCCCCTGACGCTGCTGAACCAGCTGGGCGATGGGCACCAATTCCGCTTCCTCTGGGACGGGGCTCCGGGGCTTTGCCTGGCCGCCAGCGGCCGCACGCACCACCTGGAGCTGAGCGGCCCCCGGCGTTTTGAGCTCGCCCAGCGCTTCAGCGCCCTCAGCCTCAGCCGGCTGGTGGCCGTCCCCCAGAGCTGTCCACCCCTGGCCCGGCCCCGGGTGTTGCTGGCCTTCTCCTTTTTCGACAGTCCCCTGCAGGAGGGCACGGGCGTGCCCGGGGTGCAGGCGGTGCTGCCCCGCTGGCAGCTGAGCCGCCAGGGGCGCCATGGCTGGCTGCGGCTGCAGCGCGCCCTGGGGGGGGAGGTGACCGCCCGATCCCTGGCCGAAGAACTGTGGGAGGAGGCCCAGCGGCTGAGCACCCTGCCCCCCGACCCCGAAGCCAGCGGAGACCCGCGCCCCGACCCGGTGGTGACCCACAGCTCCCCCTGGCAGGAGGGCTACCGCGACGCCTTGCGCCACGCCCTCGCCCTGGTGGAGGACAACCACCTGCGCAAGATCGTGCTGGCGGTGCGCCAGGAGCTCCATCTGGACCAGCCGCTGGACCCCCTGCGGCTGCTGGCCCACCTGCGCCGCCGCCAGCCCGGCAGCTGCCGGTTCCTTTGGCAGCAGCGGCAGGGCGAGTGCCTGATCGGCGCCTCACCGGAACGGCTGCTGGCCGTGCGTCAGGGGCAGCTGCGCAGCGACGCCCTGGCGGGCACCGCACCGATCGACGCCCCCGCCGGCCAGCTGCTGGCGTCCATGAAGGACCGCCATGAGCATGAACTGGTGGTGGAGACCATCACCCGGGTGCTGGCGGAGAACGGCCTGGCCCCGCGCCGCCCCCGTCACCCGCGCCTGGCACGCCATGGGCAGCTGCTGCATCTGCACACCCCCATCACCTGCGCCCTGGGCGGACACCATCCCCTGGCCCTGGCGGCGGCGCTCCACCCCACTCCGGCGGTGGCGGGCCTGCCGCGGCGGGAAGCCATGGCCGCCCTGCGCAGCCTGGAGCCGTTTGAGCGGGGGCACTACGCCGCCCCGATCGGCTGGATCGACAGTGAGGGGGACGCCGAATTGCGGGTGGCCATCCGCAGCGGCACCCTGCGGGGCCAGCGCTTGGAGCTGACCGCCGGTGCCGGCCTGGTGCGCGGCTCAGAGCCGGAGCGGGAGCTGCAGGAGGTGGCCCTGAAGTTGGGGGTGCTGCAGCAGCAGCTCAGCCTGCCCCTGGGCTCGTCAACAGCCGCTCGATGGTGAGATCGGCCAGGGGAATGCCCCCCAGCCGCTCCACCTCCCGCACCCCGGTGGGGCTGGTGACGTTGATCTCACTGAGGCGATCACCGATCACATCAATGCCCACGAAGAACAGGCCCTCGCGTCGCAACGCCGGGGCCAGCTCAGCGCAGATCCGCCGCTCCTGATCGGTGAGGTCGGTGGCCTCGGGCTGGCCGCCCACGGCAAGGTTGCTGCGGAACTCACCGGGCCCCGGCTTGCGGTTGATCGCCCCCAGGGGCTCTCCATCCACCAGCAGGATGCGCTTGTCGCCGGCGCTCACCGCCGGCAGGAATGCCTGGGCCATCACGGGCATCTGCTGCTGCTGGGTCACCAGCTCCAGCAGGGCCCGCAGCCCGGGGGCCCGGGCCTCGCTACGCACCACCCCCTGGCCAGCCCTTCCGCCCAGAGGTTTGAGCACCACATCGCCGTGCTCAGCGGCAAAGCCGGCCAGCTGCTCCACCCGGGCGCTCACCAGGGTGGGGGCCATCAGGTGGCTGTAGCGCAGGGCGCCGAGCTTTTCGTTCCAACTGCGCAGGGCCGCGGGATGGTTGAGCACCCGCACCCCTTGGAAGGCCCCCAGTTCCAGCAGATGGGTGGCATAGAGGTAGGCCTCGTCCACCGGTGGGTCCTTGCGCATCCACACATAAATGAACTGGCCCAGGGGCAGCAGGCGGGGCTCCCCGGCGGTGTACCAGGGCTCGGGCAGCTCCCAGCCTCCGGCCGTGGGGCTGATGGCGGCGAGGGTGATCGGCTGGGCCCACACCAGGGGCTCCTGGCCGGACGCCAGCCCCACCACCGAGAGATCGGCGGGGGTGGCAACCCACACCCGCTCACCGGCCCGCTGGGCGGCCTGCATGAGGGCGACGCTGGTGTCCTTGGTGGGGCGCAGTCGCTGGATCGGATCCAGCACGAACAGGTGGGAATTCGCCACGCTCAGGCGAGCAGGGCGTCGAGTCGACCAGCCCGATCAAGGGCGTAGAGGTCGTCACAGCCACCCACGTGCTCACCGTTGATGAAGGTCTGGGGCACGCTGCGGCGGCCGCCGGCCCGGACGGCCATCGCCTCGCGGGCGGCGTGGTCGCCGTCGATGGCGTACTCGGTGTAGGCCACCCCCTTGCGGTCCAGCAGCCCCTTGGCGCGGACGCAGAACGGGCAAGCCCGCCAGGTGTAGATCTCAACCTCAGCCCCCGCGCCCACCGTCATCGCCCACCGTGTCTGCGTCGAGCGAATCCTAAGAACCCCCGGTGCGCTGGTACGGTCAATCTCACTGATTCCCTCCTGGCCGGTGCTCGATCTCACCGACTTCAAGCGCGACCTCTCCGAGCTCACCGACCGCCTGGGCCATGCCCAGGACTGTCTTTGACGTACCGGCCCTGAACGCCCGCCAGCGGGACCTGGAACAACTGGCCTCCCAGAACGGCTTCTGGGACGACCCCCAGCAGGCCCGGGTTTCGATGCGCCAGCTGGATGACGTCAAAGCCCAACTGGGGCAGCTGCAGAGCTGGCAGGGGGCCATCGACGACGCCCGGGCCACCCTGGAGCTCTATGCCCTTGAACCGGACGACGACCTGCTCGGCGAAGCCAACGACGGCCTGCAGAGGCTCAAGGGTGATCTGGATCGCTGGGAGCTGGAGCGGCTGCTGAGCGGCCCCTACGACAAGGAGGGGGCGGTGATCTCGATCAACGCCGGCGCCGGCGGCACCGATGCCCAGGACTGGGCCCTGATGCTGATGCGCATGTACACCCGCTGGGCCGAAGACCACGGCATGAAGGTGACCGTGGATGAACTCAGCGAGGGGGAGGAGGCGGGGATCAAGAGCTGCACGATCGAGATCGAGGGGCGCTACGCCTATGGCTACCTGCGCAACGAGAAGGGCACCCACCGGCTGGTGCGGATCTCACCGTTCAATGCCAACGACAAACGCCAGACCAGCTTCGCGGGCGTTGAAGTGATGCCCAAGCTGGAGCAGGAGGTGAAGCTCGACATCCCCGACAAGGACCTCGAGGTCACGACCTCCCGATCGGGCGGCGCCGGCGGCCAGAACGTGAACAAGGTGGAAACGGCCGTGCGCATCCTGCACGTGCCCACCGGCCTGGCGGTGCGCTGCACCCAGGAGCGCTCCCAGCTGCAGAACAAGGAGAAGGCGATGGCGCTGCTGATGGCCAAGCTGCTGGTGATCGCCCAGGAGCAGCGGGCCGCCGAGATCTCCGACATCCGCGGCGACATCGTCGAGGCGGCCTGGGGCAACCAGATCCGCAACTACGTGTTCCACCCGTACCAGATGGTCAAGGACCTGCGCACCGCGGAGGAAACCACCGACGTGCAGGGGGTGATGGACGGCGACCTGGACCCGTTCATCCAGGCCCTGCTGCGCCAGGGTGTGGAGACGGCGGCCGAAGCCGTCGCCTGAGTCCGCGATGAGCGATCCCACCACCCCCGAAACGCCAGCGGCCGAAGCCAGCGGCGCCCCCCAGACCCCGGTGGGCCCGCCGCCCCCCAGCTTCATCAAGCTGGCCATGCGCAACATGGTGCGCAAGGGTCGCCAGAGCCTGCTCCACTTCGGCCTCACCGCCGTTGGCTTGCTCGCCTTCCTGCTCTTCCTGGCCTGGCTGGGCAGACCCATCGTCCCCCACTGAACCCGTGCCCATGAGCCTTCCCGACCTGGATCTGGCCTTTGAGGTGGACGACGACCTGGCGCCTGAGCTCCTCAGCGCCGCCGGCCCCCTGGCCGACCCCCTGGCGGGGGCCGAGCTCTGGCATGACCGGCTGGGGGACTGGCTTGAGCAACTGGCCGATGGGCTGGGGGAACCGCTGCGGGCCCCCTCCTACAGCCTGGGGTTGCGGCTGGTGGGGGACACCGCCATCGCTGAGCTCAATGGGGTCTGGCGCCACCAACAGGGCCCTACGGACGTGTTGGCGTTCGCCGCCCAGGACGGGGCTGCCCTCGACGGTGTGCCCCCCATGCCGCTGCTCCTCGATTTCGACGATGGGGACGACGATGCAGAGGAAGGAGTCGAACCCCTGGAACTGGGCGACATCGTGATCTCCCTGGAGACCGCGGCCCGCCAGGCACCTGAGCATGGCCACTCGCTGGAGAGGGAGCTGCTGTTCCTCGCCAGCCATGGGCTCCTGCACCTGCTGGGCTGGGACCACCCCGACGACACCAGCCTGGCGGCGATGCTGGAACGGCAGGAATCCCTGCTGACGGGCTGAGCCCTTGCACCGGCGGTATGGTGCCAGTCAGGAGGCTGGAGGCCCTGCGCCGATGACCACCCTGATGCCGCTCGAATCCGTACCGACGCCCCCCGACGTGCATCGTCGCGGCCGGAGCCTGAGGGTGAAAGCCTGGAAGGTGGCGGGTGACCTGCCCAGCAGCTTCCGCTACGCGGCCCAGGGTCTCGCCTACGGCTTCGCCAGCCAACGCAACTTCCGCATCCATGTGATCACCGGGTTGGTGGTGTTCCTCTTGGGGCTGTGGCTGGGGCTGAGCACGGAGCGGCTGGCGGTGCTCGTGCTCACCGTGGCGGCGGTGCTGGTGCTGGAACTGCTCAACACCGCCACCGAAGCCGTGGTGGATCTGGCCATCGGCCGGCGTTTCCATCCCCTGGCCCGCATCGCCAAGGACTGCGCCGCCGCCGCCGTGCTGGTGGCCTCCCTGGCCTCGATGCTGATCGCGACGCTGCTCCTGATCCCCCCCCTCTGGGTCCGCCTCGGCCTTTGAATGGGACAGTCATAGGCCCTTGGCCCAAGGAGTTCGATGCTGCTCGTGCTCGACAACTACGACAGCTTCACCTTCAACCTGGTGCAGTACCTCGGCGAGCTGGCGGCGGATCACCCGATCACCGCCGATCTGCGGGTGGAGCGCAATGACGCCCTCAGCCTTGGGCAGATCCGTCAGCTGAACCCCGACGCCATCTTGATTTCCCCGGGCCCCGGCGACCCCGACCAGGCCGGGGTGAGCCTGGAGGTGCTGCAGCAGCTGGGGCCGACCGTGCCGATCCTGGGGGTGTGCCTCGGCCATCAGGCCCTGGCCCAGGCCTACGGCGGCCAGGTGGTGCGGGCCGCCGAGCTGATGCACGGCAAGACCTCGCCGGTGCGGCACGGCGGCGCGGGGGTGTTCGAGGGACTCCCCGACCCGCTCACCGCCACCCGCTATCACAGCCTGATCGCCGAGCGCGACAGCCTTCCCGCCTGCCTGGAGATCACGGCCTGGCTGGAGGACGGCACGATCATGGGCCTGCGCCACCGGCAGTACCCCCACCTGCAGGGGGTGCAGTTCCACCCCGAGAGCGTGCTCACCCAGGCGGGGCACCAGCTGCTGGCCAACTTCCTGCGCCAGGCCGCCGCAGCGACCGGAACCCCGGCCTGAAGCGGTTCGGGCAACGCTGCTAGGTTCGCGCCACCACGGGTGCCGGGCAGGCGCCGCAACCCTTCCATGGCCCTCCCCCCCCTCTCCCTGCTGCGCCGGTGTGCGGGATCCCTCGCCGGTGCGGGCGTGGCGGTGGCAGGCCTGGCCGCAAGCCTGGCCCTGGGGGGGGGACCCGCCCGGGCCGGTGGTGGTGGCGTCAGCGTCACCAGCTACGGCCACAGTGCCCTGATGATCCAGGGGGGCGGCGCCACCGTGCTGATCAACCCCTTCAAGGCGGTGGCCTGCGCCGCTGGGCTGGCGGAGCCGCGGGTGCGGGCCGATGTGATCCTCGCCAGCAGCCGCCTGCTGGATGAGGGGGCGCCGGTGGCCAGCGGCAAGTTCCTGGTCACCCCAGGCTCCTACCGGGTGGCAGGCCTGGCGATCGAAGGGGTGGCCGCCCCCCACGACCGTTTCGGCGGCCGGCGCTTCGGCCAATCCACCCTCTGGCGCTGGACCCAGGGCGGACTGAACATTGCCCACATCGGCGGCACCGCCGCCCAGCTGAGGCCCGAGGACAAGGTGCTGCTGGGCCGCCCCGACCTGCTGATCATCGGCGTCGGTGGCGGAGCGAAGGTCTACGACGGAGCCGAGGCGGCGGCGGTGGTGAAGGATCTGCAGCCGCGGCGGGTGATCCCGGTCCAGTACGTGGGCGGCAAGACCCCGGCCGACTGCGACCAGGGGAGCCTTCAACCCTTCCTGCAGGCCCTTGGCGGCACGCCCGTCCAAAAACCAGGCCGCAGCGTCACCCTGGGCAGCCCGCTCAGCGAGGCCACCCAGGTGCTGGTGCTGCGCTGAGGGGCGCCGCCCAGGGCCCAACTCAGCCGGGCAGCTGCTCGATCCGCCGGTAGGCCCCCCAGAACTGCTGCATCTGCTCCGTGGTGCCGAGGCTCACCCGCAGGGAGCCGTCGATCAGGGGCTTGCCGGCCATCGAGCGCACCAGGATGCCGGCCTGCCTGAGCAGGCTTTCCACCTCAGCGGCAGGCCGCTGGGGCCAGAGCAGCAGGTAGTTGCCACCGTCGGCATGGTGCCGCACCCCGGCCTCCCGCAGGCGCGCCAGGAGCCAGCCACGGGCCCTGTGCACCTCGGCCACGTAGGCCGCGACGTAGGCGGGGTCGGCCAGGGCAGCATGGGCCGCCGTCACGGCGAAGCTGTTGATGTCGTAGGGGCCGGTGACCCGGCTGACCCGATCCACCACCGCGGCTGGGCCGATGGCGAAACCGATGCGCAGACCCGCCAGGCCGGCGGTCTTGGCCAGGGAGCGCAGCACCAGCAGATTCGGATGGGCCGCGAACGCATCCGCAGGCCCCCCCCCGCCCCGCTGGGCCGCCGCCCGCACCAGGGGCGGCAGCACGCTGTCGCCGGTGAAGGCCTCGTAGAGCTCATCCACCACCACCAGGGTGTCCGGGGCGGCCGCCGCCAGTTCCAGGATCCGCTCGGGCGCCAGCCTGGTGCCGGTGGGGTTGTTGGGGTTGCAGATCAACAGCAGGCGCGGCCGGCGCCCCAGGGCCGCTCGAATCTCCTCCAACGGAAAAGCGAACGACTCCCCCTGGTAGGGAACCGCTTCGATGGCCATCCCCTGCATGCGGGCGCACGGGCTGTAGTAGCCGAAGGTGGGACTGGTGGTGAGCAGGGTGTCACCGGCGGCGCCGAAGGCGTGGAACACGGCGTGGATGGCCGCATCGGCGCCGTTGAACAGGCCCACCTGGTCGGCCCCCAGCCCCGGGCCCGCCTCCCCCAGCAGGGAGGCCACCACCGCCTCCCGCAGGCCGTCGTACTCGGGATAGATGGCGTAGTGCTCAGGCGGCAGGGCCCGGATCGCCTCCACCACCTTGGGGCTGGGGCCCACCGTGTTCTCGTTGAAATCGAGGCGCAGCAGGCCGCGGCGGCCCTCCAAAGGAGCGCTGTAGGCCGTGAGCGTTTCCACCTCCGGGCGCGCGTTGACCATCACATGCGATCGAGGGTGGGGATGCCAAGCAGGCCGAGGCCCAGTCTGAGGGTGTCAGCGGTGAGGCGGCAGAGGGCCAGGCGGGAACCGCGGGATGGCTCCTCGGCCTTGAGCACCGGCACCTGGTCGTAGAAGCGGTTGAAGATCTGGGAGAGCTCAAACAGGTAGGAGCAGAGCCGGTTGGGCAGCAGCTCCTCCTCCACCTCGGCGATCACCGCATCGAACTGCAGCAACTGGCGGGCCAGGGCCCATTCCTGGGGTTCGGTGAGCGTCAGTTGGGCCGGCGCCGGTGCATCCAGGGCGCCGCCCTTGCGGGCGATCCCCTGGATGCGCACGAACGCATAGAGGAGATAGGGCGCCGTATTGCCCTGCAGGGCCAGCATCCGGTCGAAGCTGAACTGGTAGTTGGTGGTGCGGTTGGCGCTGAGGTCGGCGTACTTGACCGCCGCCAGGCCCACCGTGGTGGCCGCGTGGTGGATGAACGCCTCGCTCTCGCTGCGCTCCTCCTCCGCCAGGCGCCGGCGCAGGTCGGCCTCGGCCCGCTCCACCGCCCCATCCAGCAGATCCTTCAGGCGCACGGTGTCACCGGATCGGGTCTTGAGTTTCTTGCCGTCCTCCCCCTGCACCAGGCCAAAGGGCACGTGCTCCAGGCGAGCGCCCGCCGGAATCCAGCCGGCCCGCTCCGCCACCTGGAACACACCCGCGAAATGGCTGGCCTGGCCCGCATCGGTGACATAGATCACCCGGCCGGCTCCGTCGCCCGCCGGGGCAGGGGCGAAGCGATAACGGATCGCCGCCAGGTCGGTGGTGGCGTAGTTGAAGCCCCCATCGCTCTTGCGCACGATCAGGGGCAGGGGGTTGCCGTCCTTGCCGGTGACCCCCTCCAGGAAGACGCAACCGGCCCCGTCGTCGATCACCAGCAGGCCGGCGGTCTCCAGATCGGCCACCACACCCGCCAGGAAGGGGTTGTAGAAGGATTCCCCCCGCTCGCTGAGGCGAATGTCGAGGCGGTCGTAGATGAGCTGGAACTCCCGGCGGGATTGCTCGCACAGCAGGCCCCAGGCCTTCAGGGTCAACGGATCCCCCCCCTGCAGCTTGACCACCTCCTCCCGGGAGCGCCGCTGGAACTCCTCGTCGGCGTCGAAGCGGGCCTTGGCCTGGCGGTAGAAGGCCACCAGATCCCCCAGGTCCACCGCATCGGCGGTGGTGAGGGCCTCGGGGGCCACCTCCTTGAGGTGGGTGATCAGCATCCCGAACTGGGTGCCCCAGTCGCCCACATGGTTGAGGCGCCGCACCGGATGGCCGCGGAACTCCAGCACCCGAGCCAGGGCATCGCCAATGATCGTGGAGCGCAGGTGCCCCACGTGCATCTCCTTGGCGATGTTGGGGCTGGAGAAATCGATCACCACCGCCGGCACGGGGCCCTCGTCGGGCGTGGTGGCCTTCTCCACCCCGAGGCGGGGATCACCGATGCGGCGGGCCAGCTCGGCGCTGAGTCGCTCCGGGCGCAGGGTGAGGTTGATGAAGCCCGGGCCGGCGATCTGGGGCGGCAGAAAACCTTCAGAGAAGGCCGGATCCGCCGCCAACTGCTCCACCACGGCCGTGGCGATCGCCCGGGGGGCCGCCCCCAGCTGCCTGGCCAGGGCGAGGGCCCCATTGGCCTGGAAATCCCCGAACTCCGGTTTGGACGCCGGCACCAGCTGGGGGTCCAGGGGGTGTCCCCCGTGGCGAGCCCGCCCGGCCTCCTCCGGATAGGCGCGCTCGATCGCGTCCATCAGCTGGCGGGTCAGCGTCTGGGCGATGCGCAACATGGGGGTGCGGGCCGGAGCGGCAAAGGGCTGTGATCACTAGCGATCATCCCTCGCCGCCCCCAAGCACCGATCAGCCTACGAACCGCATGGACAGATCCAGCCAGGGGCTGCGGGTGATCGGCGCACTGGTGGAGATCAGATCCACCCCCGTGCGACCGAAGTGCTCCAACAGGGCCGGGTTCACCCCCGAGGCCTCCAGCACCAGCCCTCCCGGGGGACCGGCAGCGGCCACCAGGGCCCGCAAGCGGGGAATCAACTGCTCCAGAGCCTCGGGAGCGAACTCATCGAGCAGCACACCATCGGCACCAGCCCGCACCGCCGCCTCCGCCTCGTCGGCCGTCTCCGCCTCCACGATCACCCGGGCCGGCCAGGGAGCGGCCGAGCGCACCGCCGCAATGGCGGGGCCCACCCCACCGGCCCAGGCCAGGTGGTTCTCCTTGAGCATGGCCGCATCGTCGAGGCCGAGGCGGTGGTTGTGGCCGCCGCCGCAGCGCACGGCGTACTTCTCCAGCTGCCGCAGCCCCGGTGTGGTCTTGCGGGTGTCGACGAGCCGCACACCGGTGCCCTCCAGCCGCGCCACCAGGGCGGCGGTGGCGGTGGCGATCCCCGAGAGCCGCATGGCCAGGTTGAGGGCCGTGCGCTCGCCGGCCACCAGGGCCGCCGCCGCCCCCTCGATCTCCAGCAGCCGGGTGCCAGCGGCCACCGCCTCACCATCGGCCACCCGCATCTGCACCCGCACCAGCGGATCCAACAGGCGAAACAGGGGCTCCACCAACACCCCCCCTGCGAACAGGCCGTCCTGCTTGGCCACCCATTCAGCCCGGCCCCGCAGCCCCACCAGGGCCGGCGCCGTGAGATCGCCGCGGCCGATGTCTTCCGCTAGCCAGCCCCGCAGCCGATCGATCAGGCCCGGATCGGCCAGGGGGCCAGGCAGAAGGGCGGAACGGGAGGGCATGGGCGGTGGCAACAGGGGCGCGGGACGACAGACAAGGGCGGCAGGAGGCCCCTCGATCCTGCCCATCGTGACCCAGGTGCCCGGGGCCCAGCTGCTGCCTCAGTTGGTGGGGAAGGTGTTGATGGCCCGGGCGATCAGGATCAGGAACACCAGCAACATCACCCCGGTGTGCACGATCTGGAGCAGCTTGGTGCTGCGGCCCACGATGCTGTGCCCCTCGGGGGGGCCCAGGGTGTTGCTGGAAAGCACGGTGAAAAACAGATAATCCAATGGGTGCGGCAGCCACTCGGCGGGGCGCTCATCGTTCTCCTGGGGGAAGCTGATTTCCGGAGCACGCTGGGGATTGTGGAGATGGCGCAGCTGGGTGGGGAAATCCACGTACCAGTACCAGAACAAAAAGACCATGTTGAGGGAGAGGTAGAGGCAAAAGGCTTCACCCAGCAAGGTGAAGGAGCCCAGCTTGACCTTGTAGACAGCGAAGTTGACCGACATCAGGTTGAAGGCCAGATCAGCGGAGGCCACGAAACCGAGAAGCCTTAAACCCAGCCGGATGTCACGGGAGCGGTGCAGGTGGGTGCGCACCAGCAGGAAAGCGAACAGCACCAGAAATGCCGCTCCCAGCAACAGATAGATGGCATCGAGATGCTGGGCCAGCGGCTTCAAGTTCGCGGGAACCTTGGTCTGCAGATCACCGAGCACCTGGTGGCGCAGGAAGTAATTCAGCGGCGGCGAGAGTGCAATCGCCAGGATGTAGACAAGGTTCTCGCTCGGCTGGGGTAAGTGGAGGCGGGAGGCGGATTTCATTTGCCGATGCAGAAGCGGGAGAACACCCGGTCGAGCACCGCCTCGCTCACCTCCGCGCCGGTGATGGCCCCGAGGCTGCGGGCCGCCTGGCGCAGGTCAATGGTCCAGAAATCCCAGGGCAGACCCTGGCCCGCCGCCTCCAGGGAGCGATCCAGGGCAACGGCCGCCTCGGCGGCCAGATCAGCCTGGCGCCGGTTGAGGGCCACCTCCAGGCCGGAGCCGAGGCTGGCGCCGCACCGCTCCAGCAGCCGTTCCGCCAGATCCTCCAGGCCCGTGCGCCCGAGGGCACTGATGGCCACGTCCGCCGGCTCCAGCGGCCCCGCCGCCGCCTGATCAGCCTTGTTGCCCACCACCAGCAGGGGCACCTGGGCCGGCACCTGGCTCCGCAGGACCTGATCGCCCTCGCCCCAGCCCTCGGTCAGATCGAACAGCAGCAGCACCACATCGGCGGCGGCCAGGGCCTGGCGGCTGCGCTCGATGCCGAGGCGTTCCACCGGATCCTCCGTGGCACGAATGCCTGCGGTATCCAGCAGGGTCAGGGGCACGCCGCGCAGCACCAGTTCGCTCTCCACCAGATCCCGGGTGGTGCCGGGCTGGTCGGTGACGATCGCCCGCTCGCTGCCACTGAGGGCATTGAGCAGGCTGGATTTGCCCACGTTGGGGCGGCCGATGATCGCCACCTTCAGGCCCTCCCGCAGCAGCCGACCCTGGTCGGCTTCGGCCACCAGGGCCCTTAGCTCCTGCCGCACCAACGCCAGTTCGGCCGCCACCGCCTCACCGTCCAGGGGTGGCAGGTCCTCCTCGAAGTCGACCCGGGCCTCCAGCTCCGCCAGCTGATCCAGCAACCGGCCCCGCAGCTGGCCCATGCGCCGTGCCAGGCCCCCATCGAGGCCCGCCATGGCCAACTGGGCCGCCCGCCGGCTGCGGGCGGTGATCAGTTCGCTGACCGCCTCGGCGCGGGTGAGGTCGAGGCGGCCGTTCAGGAAGGCCCGCTGGCTGAATTCCCCCGGCAGGGCCCGCCGCGCGCCTGCCACCAGCACCTGCTCCAGCACCCGCTCCACGGCGATCAGGCCCCCGTGGCAGTGGAACTCCACCACGTCCTCGCGGGTGAAGCTGCGGGGGGCCCGCATCAGCAGCAGCAGCGCCTCATCCAGCCGCTCGCCGCTGGCGGGATCGACCACATGGCCATAGAGCACCCGGTGGCTCTCCCACACCTGCTGCCCCGGCGCCCGGAACAGGCGGCGGGCGATGGGTTCAGCCGACGGACCCGAGAGCCGCACGATCGCCACGCTGCCCTCACCGGGGGCGACGGCGGTGGCGATGGCGGCGATGGTGTCCTCGGGGGTCAAGTGGGGGCGCCGGCTGGACCCCCAGTCTCAGCTGCCGGAGGGGGTGGGACAGAGCACCAGGTCGATCTCGGGGCCGGTGGGGTGGCGCCACTCCCGGAACTCCGCCTCCAGGGCCCGGCATTCGGGACCCTGGTGGCGCAGGTGCAGGTGCTCAAGGCGGTGGTGGACAAGCCCGAGGGTGTCGTCGATGAGGGCGGCGGCCTGTTCGGAGGTCATGGGTGACAACTCCAAGGTTGATGGGCCCTGTTTAACGAGAGCCCCCAGGATGCGGTGTGCCGAAAAGCACCGCCATCAGGTGCTGCCCACCTGGGCGAGCCAACCATGGAGAGGCCCCCAGTCGTCCTGTTGGTCAATCGCGCCCCAGAGACGCTCAATCACCGGTCGCACCGGGGTCTCGGGCAGATTCCAGCGCCGCGCCGTCGCACCCACTCCCGCCTGGGCCTCTGGCGGCAAGGCATGGAGCTGGAACCACCAGGCGTCGCGCCAAGCCAGCCACTGCTGCCGCGGTGGCTCCGGTGCACCGGCCACAAACGGAGCCAGGGCCTCCGCTTCGGCGGGCAGCCCCCCCCGCTCCAGCCGGTCGGCCAGGGAGGCGAAGAAGCTGCCGTAGGCCACGGGCCAGGCGGCCAGCAGCTGCAGGGTTGGGGGCACCGGATCGCTCAGATCGGGCACGTTCTGCGCGGCAGACCCCAGCGCGGCCTGATCAAAGCCAAGCCGCCGCAGCAAACCGGAGCGGTAGTGGGTGGCGTAAGTGGGGGCAAAGCGCTCCAGGTGGGCCTCCAGCTCGGCACGGGGCAGCAGCATCGCCAGGGGCTCCTGAAGCAGCCGCAGGTTGTGGTGGGCCACCTGGGGCTGGCGGCCGTAGGCATAGAGACCGGAGTGGTCGAAGTAGGCCGCCGTGAAGCCCGGGTCCCAGGTTTCGAGAAAGGCGAAGGGGCCGTAGTCGAAGCTCTCCCCGGCCAGGGACATGTTGTCGGTGTTGAGCACGCCGTGGGTGAAACCCGCCACCATCCACTGGGCCGCCAGCCTTGCCACCCGCGCCACCAGCTCGCCGTAGAAGGCCAGCAGCTGGGGTGCTGCCCCGGCGGGACCGTGGGCGGGATGGGCCAGCGCCAGGTGGGGGTAATAGGCGGACACCACATGGCGCAGCAGCCGATCCAACTGCACGGGCTGGCCCTGGTGACGCAGGCGCTCGCAGGTGCCGAAGCGCAGGTGGGTGCGGGCCAGGCGCACCATCACCGAGCTGCGGGTGGGAGACGGCTCATCGCTCCGCCAGAGGTCTTCACCGGTTTCGATCAGCGAGAGGGTGCGGCTGGTGGTGACCCCGAGCCGATGCAGGGCCTCCGACGCGATGACCTCGCGCACGCCGCCCTTGAGGGTGAGACGGCCATCGCCACCCCGGCTCCAGGGGGTGGTGCCGGAACCCTTGGTGCCCAGGTCCTGCAGATCGCCATGGCGGTCCCGCAGTTGGCCATAGAGGAAACCGCGGCCATCGCCGAGGAAGGGGTTGTAGGTGCCGAACTGGTAGCCGTGATAGCGCAGGGCCAGCAGGGGGTTGCGGGCCTCGAAGCGGCCATAGGCGGCCTCCAGATCGCAGTCACGCACGACGCGGGGATCGATCCCCAGCTGGCTCAGCAGGGCGTCGTTGCGGAAGCGCAGGGTGGTGCGGGGAAAATCGGCCGCCTCCACCACGTCCCAGTAGTCGCCGCCGAGGCCCTCCATCGAGGCTTCGAACGGCAGGGCCAGCAGGGGGTTGGGGTGGGTCGTGGCACCGGAAACGGACATCACCTCACAGACCTGTGGCGGCACATCGCTCCGGCGTCCAGGAAAACGACTGATGGCTCGGCCTGCGGCAACCCTAGGGATCACTCACCCTGGCGCCAGTGCAGTTGCTTCCCCTGTTCGAGAACTCCCCCCTAAATTCAGCCCACTGCGTTGTAAGCCCAATGCCGTTCTTGTCACCTGCTCCACAAGCCCGCTCCAGCAAGGCCGGACTTCTGATGCGCAGGATGATCCTCACGACCGGTGCGCTCGCTGCGCTGGCCATGGGAACAGGGCAAGCCCTGGCTGGCACCGTCGAGAAGGCTTTCACGCGCACCCCCGATGATCCGGCGGTGGTGTGGGGGCCCTGTCCGGCGTTCCTTCCCAAGGGTTGCCGTCTAGCCGTCCTGCACGGCGACCCGGCCAAGGACAACGCCGATGTGCTGTTGCGGGTGCCGGGGGGCAGCGTGCTGGCCCATCACAAGCACACCTCACAGGAACGGATCGTTCTGATCTCCGGCGAGATGGCCGTTCGCTACGACGGGCAGCCCTCCGTGCGGCTCCGGCCCGGCACCTATGCCTATGGCCCGGCAGGTGTGGCCCATGCGGCCACTTGCCTCAGCAAGGAACCCTGCGTGCTGTTCATCGCGTTCGTTCAGCCGGTCGACGCCATTCCCGTCGCCCACTGATCGGGGTTCCGGCGGAGCCTCCACCTGGCCTGCCTTGCCGATGCAAGCAGGCTGCCAAGATCCTCAGCCGATCCCCGTGCGGCAGAGATCGAGCACGTCGGCCATCGAACGGATCTGGTCCATGGTGGTGCCCAGCTGGGCGGCGCTGGCCAGTTCCACCCGCAGGTCGATGCGGGCCGGCTTGCCGGGGTTGGTGCGCACCCGGGCATCACTCACGTTGATGCGGCTGTCGGAGAGGCGGGTGAGGATGTCTTTGAGCACCCCCACCCGGTCGAGCACCTCGATGCGCAACTGCACCGGATAACGGCGGCGCTGGGGGTCCGCCAGCAGGTTCCAGCGCACGGGGAGGCGCCGCTCCACCGGCACCTGGGCCACGTTGCCGCAATCCTGGCGGTGGATGGTGATGCCGTGGTTGCCGAGGGCCACGGTGCCCAGGATCGGCTCCCCGGGCAGGGGGCTGCAGCATCCACCCATGCGGTACTCGAGCCCCTCGAGCCCCAGGATCGGGCTGGAGCCACCGGCCTCCCCGGGTGCGGGCACGCTGTCCGCCTGGGCCGACACCGTGCGGGCCAGCTCCTCGTTGCTGAGCACCGGGGCAGCGGCCTGGGTGCTGAGGCGCACCTCCTCCCGCAGGCGGTTGACCACCTGCTGCAGCGTGACGCCGCCGAAGCCGATGGAGGCCAGCAGGTCTTCGGTGCCCACCAGGTTGCAGCGGCGGGCCACCTTGGCCATGGCCTCACCCCGGAGCAGGGCATCGAAACCGTCGCGGCCCAGCTCCCGCTCCAGCATCTCGGTGCCGCGGAGGATGTTCTCATCGCGGTGGCTCTTCTTGTACCACTGGCGGATGCGGTTGCGGGCCGTGGGCGTGGCCACGAAGTTGAGCCAATCGAGGCTGGGGTGGGCGCTCTTGGCGGTGACGATCTGAACGAAATCGCCGTTCTGCAGGGGCGTGGCCAGCGGGCAGAGGCGGTCGTTGATGCGCACCCCCTGGCAGTGATTGCCCACCTCTGAGTGGATGCGATAGGCAAAATCCACCGCCGTGGAGCCCTTACGCAGCCCCACCACATCGCCGCTGGGGGTGAAGACGAACACCTCCTCATCGAACAGGTCTTCCTTGATCGAGGCCAGGTAGTCGCTGCTGTCCTCGCCGCCGTCGTCCTGCTGCCAGTCCACCAGCTGCCGCAGCCAGTTGAAGCGCTCGGTGTCGCCCCCGGTGGCGGGGGAGCCCCCCTCCTTGTACTTCCAGTGGGCGGCGATGCCGTATTCGGCCACCTGGTGCATCTCGGCGGTGCGGATCTGCACCTCGATCGGCCGGTGGCGCCCGATCACCGCCGTGTGCAGGGATTGGTAGCCATTGGGCTTGGGCAGGCCGATGTAGTCCTTGAAGCGGCCGGGGATGGGGCGGAAGGTGTCATGCACCACCGCCAGGGCCCGGTAACAGCTCTCGACGTTGGGGGTGAGGATGCGCAGGGCCGCCACGTCGTAGATCTCGTGGAAGGCCTTCTGCTGTTTCTGCATCTTGCTCCAGATGCCATAGAGGTGCTTGGGCCGGCCGCTCACCTCAGAGCTGGCCAGACCCACCGCGACAAGCCGGTCCTTGAGCAGTTCCACCGTGACGCCCAAGCGGGCCTCCCGGTCGCTGCGCTTGGAGGCCACCTGCTGCTTGATCTCCCGATAGGCATCGGGCTCAAGGATCTTGAAGGCCAGGTCTTCGAGCTCCCACTTGAGGCGGCCGATGCCGAGGCGGTTCGCCAGCGGGCCGTAGATCTCCCGGGTTTCACGGGCGATGCGGTGCTGCTTGTCCGGGGCCAGGGCCCCCAGGGTGCGCATGTTGTGCAGCCGGTCCGCCAGCTTGACCAGCACCACCCGGATGTCGCTGGCCATGGCCAGGAACATGCGGCGCAGGTTCTCCGCCTGGGCCTCGGTGCGGTTGGTGAAATGGATGCCGCCGAGCTTGGTGACCCCCTCCACCAGGGCCCGCACCTCGCTGCCGAACTGCTCCTCCAACTGCTCGGGGGTGATCTCGGTGTCCTCGACCACGTCGTGGAGGAAACCGGCGGCGATCACGCAGGGGCTGGCGCCGATGTCCCGCAGCAGATCGGCCACCGCCACCGGGTGAATGATGTAGGGCTCACCGGTGGCGCGCACTTGGCCGTCGTGGAGCTGGTAGGCGAAATCGAAGGCTGAGGCCAGCAGGTGTTCGGGCCCAGAGGCGGCGGGAGCCTGGTCAAGGCAATGGCGCAGCCAGTCCGGCAGGGGGATGGCGTAGGCGGCCGCGGGGCGGAGCTGGCCCCTGACCATCCCTGACGAACACCCCTCCTGGGGATCGCCGGAGGGGGGTTCATCGGCAGGAAGAACCGGAACCGTGGCCTGGGCCGCTTCGAGCATTCCACCCTGCGGAGACTCCCATCGTATGGAGTCCCCGAGGCAATCCGCCGGATGTGAGGGTCCCGGCATCCAAGCTGGACTCCCCTGGGCACGGTCGTCAGGCCCATCGCCGCCGTGATCGCAGGCCCGCCCATCACCCCACGGACGGAAAGGAGCTGACAGCCAAGACGCCGAAAGGCTCGGGGGCGCTTCCTTACAAACGGGTTAGAGACCGCTGAGCAGGGGCAAAGAAAGCCAGCTCTTGCAGGGATAGCTATACTATAAATAGATAATATTTACCTGTGCGGCCAAAGAAATGGGAACTGTTCTCAACTGGAAAGGAAGTCTTGGCAATGTCACCCTCTCGACAACCGTAGGGATTTTAGTCCCCTTCCAGGACGGCCTACCACCGTTAAGCATTCCAGCAGCCACCGTCGCACAGACAGACGAATACGGAATTTACTTTCTAGTCAAGTCCATTGACGCGACAACGGGTGAAGTCACCTTCAAAACAGATGTCTACGGCTTCAAAATACCCTACGGCTATACAATCTACAAGACCACCAATACAGCGTCTTTACCTGGAACGACTGACGATTATTTAAACGCAATTGGCTATCCACCCGGAGCAATCTCCTCTGGCATCTATACCAATGCCCTAGAGCTGACCACCATCCGCATGGGGGATGGCAATGACGTGTTTACTCTGAGCGGGAATGGAATCACCCAATCACTCAGGGCCGTCGTCGACAAGGAAGCAAGTCAAGGCTATATCTTTCAGTCGAACATCTTTGCAGGGGCTGGCAACGATTATGTTGGGGCCTTGATGCCCTTCCAGTCGGTCTTTAAGGGGGGCACCAACACAACCTACTTTGACGCCGTTTTCGCCCCAGGCTCCTCCGGTACAGGCGTCACGCTGAGCGACAACCTCACGCTTGAAGAAGTTCAATTTGGCGACACGATTGTATTGAAGGGATCTCGATTCGACTGGGACATCGAATTCAAGGATGCTAACAGAGACGGCCACGTCACCCTGACCTCCATACTTGACGAAACTGATTATCTCGCTACATCCAACAACAACCAGATTTCTGGCTTCGAGAGAATTCGCTTTGGCGATATCCTCTTTGACCTCGTTCTCGCCCGTCAACAAGACAGCAGCGCTGTTTATGGGCAGCCGGATTATTATCTCATCGGCAGCGAACCCCAAGCGCCTGAACTCAACTCAAATATTGAGAGTGGATCCCAACTCTGGGAAGCCTTTCGCTTCAACCGCACCAAGCTGCAGGGCATTACTGGCACGGCAACGAACTCTACGGATGTCTTCACTGGGAATGCGAACGACACGCCGTTTCTGGTTGGGGCCCTTCAATTTGCATCGCTAAACACAGAGGCCGGCAACGACATCGTTGAGATCGGCAGTGCAGACCAAGCCTCCGTTGATTTGGGCACCGGAAAAATAGATCCAATCACCGGCACAACCTCCGGCGGCGACCTCAGCACAGCCCTAAATCAACTCAAGGTCAACGGCAGTGTCACCCGTTCCAGCATTGATGGCGGGGCTGGCAAAGACAACATCATAGTCAATTCAATTGGCAATTCCACCGTGAAGGGTGGTGCAGGCGATGACGTGATCCAGGTGATCACGTCCACCAGCCAAACACAGTTTGATGGAGGCGGGGGAAGCGGTGATGTGTTGCTGTTGCCAGGAACCTTCGCTTCCTATGGACTCACCTCCAGCAACTCCGGCGGCACCACCACCTTCAACGACGGTTTTGGCAACATCCTTGTTGGCTTTGAATCGATCAAGTTCAGCGATATCAATCTCGCTCCTCTGCAACAGCTAACGCTGGCCCAAACCCCAGCAGCATCAACGGTTCCTGAAGGAGAAACAGCCACCTACGCGATTGCCCTCAGCGGCTCCGGCCTGCAATCGGGCCAAAGCGTGGCGTTTTCACTGCAGCTCGTCGACGGCACCGCCCAGTTCCTATCCGATCTTTCCGGGATCAATGCAAGTTCGCTGCTGGCGTCGGCAGGAATCGTACTCAGCAACATCATCATCGACGCCACGGCAGGCGTGATCAAGGCTGTGGCGACAACAACCAAGGCCTTCAGCGCCAATGCCACCATCGCCACATTGGCCCTTCCGATCAAAGAAGACTTCCTAGTGGAAGGGAATGAAGCATTTGGCATAGCCCTCGAAACCTTTGTTCAAAAAAAGAGCGAAGCCACCGCAGCAATTGTCACAACTACAATCAACGATGGTCCTCCAGTTTCCATCACCCTGACCGGTACAGCGGTGGTGACGGAAGGGCAGTCCGCCTCCTACACGGTGGCGTTGAACGGTGTCGGCCTGGCTGCTGGACGCAGCGTGACCTTCACCGTTGATAACGCGAGTGGAACAGCCACAGAGGGTACGGACTTCTCGACTCTGCTCGAATCGAATCTCGTTCCATCTACAGGGATCAGTCTCAGCGGCAAAATCACAGACCCAACCACCAAGGCGGTGACGGTTACCGCCACAAATATCAGTGGAGCTGCCTTGGCTGTTGGGGCACCGCTACTGACCTTCCTGCTGCCAATCACAGTTGATTCCATTGTCGAAGGCAGCGAAACCTTCAGCGTCACCCTGGCCAGCAGCACTGCGGTGGTTGGGGCCGGTTTGGTAACCACCACCATCAAAGACCTGGTGGGGGGAGGCGGCACCTCTGCGAAGCCCGTGATCAAGTTGACCGCCGCTTCCCCAACTCTGGCAGGGCTAGTGACCGAGGGCCAATCTGCAAGCTATGCAGTTTCCCTTGATGGCGTTGTACTGACTGTGGGCGACAGCGTGACCTTCACGCTGGATACGGCAAGCGGCACAGCCACAAAAGGCGTGGACTTTGCCTCCTTGGCGGCTGGCGGTCTGACGGCTGCTAATGGCGTCACTCTCACTGCCGTCAGCACCGATCCCAACAGCAAGGCGGTAACAGTTACGGCCACCAACACCGGCAGCAGCGATCTAACGGCCAGTGCCCAACTCCTGAGTTTTGTCGTCACAACCCTCACTGATTCCATCGTCGAGAATAGTGAGACCTTTACCGTTAGCCTCAGCAGCACCACGGCCAAGGTGAGCGCCCCGGCGCTCGTCACGATGGTCATCATTAATGCTCCAGCCTACTACCCCCAGGATCCCGGAGCCTTTACTGCCTTAAAGCAGATCGGCAGCGTGGCTCTGGGCAGCAATCTGCTCGGCTATGCGCTGAAAGTTGGCAGCGGCAATCCCATTCAGATCACTTATGCGGGGATCAATGCCTCGCCCACAAGCCCCGGTGCTGGATGGAGCGCAATCGCTGGTGCAGCCAATGGAGCGGGATTTGATCTTTACCTTAAGAACACCGATGGCTCCTATGCGATCTGGAACCTCAATGGCACGGGAGTGTTCACAGGCGGCAAGCTGCTGAGCACTGCCGAGTTCTATGCCGCTGAGTCAAGCCTGAGCAATGATCTCAATGGCGATGGCTCCGTAGGGAACCCCTTTTCCGCGTTCAAGACCGTTGGCAGCGTTGCGCTGGGCAGCAACGCCAAAGGTTATGCCCTTCAGCTGGGCGGCGCCAATCCGATCCAGATCACCTACGCGGGAATCAATGCCTCCGCCACCAGCCCAGGCGGCGGCTGGAGCGCGATCGCTGGTGCGGCCAACGGTACGGGGTTTGATCTCTACCTCAAAAACACCGATGGCTCCTATGCGATCTGGAACCTCAATGGATCGGGAATGTTGACCGGCAGCAAGTTGCTGAGTACGGCCGAGTTCTATGCGGCGGAATCAAGCCTGAGCAATGATCTCAATACAGATGGCTCAGTTGGTTTTCCATTCTCCGCGTTCAAGACCCTTGGCAGCGTGGCTCTGGGCAGCAACGCCAATGGTTATGCCCTACAGGTGGGCAGCGCCAATCCGATCCAGATCACCTACGCGGGAATCAATGCCTCCGCCACCAGCCCAGGCGGCGGCTGGAGCGCGATCGCTGGTGCGGCCAACGGTACGGGGTTTGATCTCTACCTCAAAAACACCGATGGCTCCTATGCGATCTGGAACCTCAATGGATCGGGAATGTTGACCGGCAGCAAGTTGCTGAGTACGGCCGAGTTCTATGCGGCGGAATCAAGCCTGAGCAATGATCTCAATACAGATGGCTCAGTTGGTTTTCCATTCTCCGCGTTCAAGACCCTTGGCAGCGTGGCTCTGGGCAGCAACGCCAATGGTTATGCCCTACAGGTGGGCAGCGCCAATCCGATCCAGATCACCTACGCGGGAATCAATGCCTCCGCCACCAGCCCAGGCGGCGGCTGGAGCGCGATCGCTGGTGCGGCCAACGGTACGGGGTTTGATCTCTACCTCAA
>Ga0194062_1000217_pt1 | contig 24217 bp, 20 predicted proteins | sample SepL2225m_MetaG_FD_155481 | JGI IMG/M metagenome (GOLD analysis project Ga0194062, IMG submission 155481) | Anoxic zone freshwater microbial communities from boreal shield lake in IISD Experimental Lakes Area, Ontario, Canada - Sep2016-L224-25m | ecosystem: Environmental > Aquatic > Freshwater >... | reverse complement strand
GGGAACCCCCGCCGCCATACGAGGCTTCCAGAGCACTCACATCCAAGCCGTCGACGATAGCCACGACAAAACGCGCCAAGTGATCTTGTTCCAGCCATTCCTGCACAGGAATCACAAACGGCTGGTCGCGCTCAATGGGAATGAACTGGTTGCTCATGAAGGTAACCTCTGGATGGGTGGTGTCACTTTATCCTGTTTACGCTGGGGAAGCCAGACAGACTCCTAGTGGCGCCATCACGGCGAAAACCCCTGGCACCATTATGCCGAAAAGTGACAGCAATCCGGAAACAGACGGTCGCCAGCCAGCAGGGGGGAAAAGGAGCTTGTGCTTGAGATGTACCGCACCATTCGCCTTCACTTCCCCGAGCTGTTCGGCTGGATGCGGGAAGTGGACGATTGCCGTAAAAAAGCCTCTGATTATGAATTGGCGGCCCACCTGACGGCCTGCCTGGCGATGTTCCTGTTTAAGGCGGGTTCCCGCAACCATTACAACCGTTACCGCGAGGACATCCAGTTCCAGAAGAACTACAAGCGTCTGTTTGGTTTTGCCATGCCGCATGACGACTCTGTCCAGAATGTCATGGCCTTGTTGGATGTGTCTCAAATCGAGCAGATGAAGCAAAAGATGGTAGAGGTTCTGCTGCAGCGCAAGACATTCCACGGCAGCCGCTGCCGTGGGCGTTGGTTTCGGATTGCGGTCGATGCCAGCGGGGCGGGGAGTTACGACCACCCACGCGACGGGCAGTGCCTGACACGCACCTCGAAAAGCGGTAAGACCACCTACTTCCATTCGGTCTTGGAGGCCCGGCTGGTCACCCCGAACGGGTTCAGCATTTCCATTGCCACCGAATGGATTGAAAACCCCGAAGGCGGCGAATACGACAAGCAAGATTGCGAGCGCAAGGGGTTCACCCGTCCTGGCGGCCACGCTGAAAAAAGACTACCCGCGCCTGCCCATGTTGATTCCCGCGGACGGGCTATACCCCTACGAAGGCTTTTTTGCCATCTGCAAGGCCAATCAGTGGGCATACTGCGTCACCTTCAAGGACGGCAACCTGCCCGCCGTTTGGGGGGAAGTACTGGAATTACAGGTGCTGCAAAGCCAGAATACCCGTCGGGACGTGTGCCACCGGACCGATGGCAACACCGTGGTGCAAGTATTTCAATGGGTGACGGGCGTGGATTATCAAGGGCATACCTTAAACTGGACGGAGTGCGAAGAAACCATCGAGTCGGCAAAAACGGGGGCTACGGCATGGAACACCAATACGCCCGCAAAAGTTACTGCGCCCTTAAGAATTACTTCCAATTGATGCAGATGGCGCACCTCATCCACCAATTGATGACGCTGAACACCCGCTTTCATGACGGCTAAAAACCATCCGACATTGAAAAACCTTTGGCTCGACCTTGTTGCCCGTCATGCAATGGGTTGAACTGGACGGGCAGGAACGGGAGCACATTGATGGCACACGTCGGCAATTCCGGTTTTCCGCTTGATGGATGAAGGGGATTCCTCACCCCCAACAGTGATCCAACCCCACCAGCTTTCAGGAGACAACACACCGGTTACCCTTTTGATGACGAAACGCTGCTGACTCTAGCCAAGGAGAGGCGGGCGGTTGTCCCTATAAAATGGTAAGATTTCATTTCGTTGGATTTTCATAATGCTCTGAATCGCTGCCAAAAACCTAGGCGCTATTCCAAAAACGCTACAAATGCTAGGTTCAGACCGGTGGTATCCCAAGGCCTCGCCGGAAAGACTGCGACCCCTCCGGGGTCGATGTTTTATTCGGTTTGCCGTCCGGGGGTGTCGCTTCGCTCAACCCCCGGCTAATGGCTTGAACCCCTTCGGGGTTCTGCTGCTCCCACAACGGCTTGTGTATAACGATGCGCGCTCCGGCATGGAACCCCATTCGATTCCACCCGGTGGGAAGGCCGTGCGTGAATCCCAAAATACCCGTTCCCGCACGGGGCGCCTGGCCCACGCGTAGTAGGCGCTCCTGCCCGCTTGCACCTGCGCTGGAGGCCGCTCCCGGACACAAAAAGGGGTTGCCGCCCTGCGCCTTGGGAGGCACAAAAAAAACCCCCGCGCCTTGCGGCTTGGGGGTTTTGGTTTGGGAGCCTGGCAGTGCCCTACTTTCGCATGGGGGTCCACACTATCATCGGCGCAGGGCGGTTTCACTTCCGAGGTCGGGATGGGATCGGGTGGTTCCCGCCCGCCATGGCCGCCAGGCAATTCGTCGGGGCCGCCCCTCGCGGGGCGGGCCCTGCGGGCGGGCGGCCCTTCCGGGCCGCCCGCCCTTCGTCTGTCCGGGGGTGCGCGCGCGCCCTGCGGCGCGCGGAGAAAGCCTCTCTTCGCTCTTCACTTGCGGCTCGGCGCCCGTCGAAGGGGCGCCCTGCGCCCGGCGGCAGGCCGCTTGGGCGTTGTATGGCCAAGCCTCACGGGCAATTAGTACGCGTTAGCTTCGGCCGTTACCGGCCTTCCACACCGCGCCTATCAACCTGGTGGTCTTCCAGGGCCCTTCAGGGGGTTCTCGACCCCAGGGAGGCCTCATCTTGGGAGGGGCTTCCCGCTTAGATGCCTTCAGCGGTTATCCCGTCCGGACGTAGCTACCCGGCAATGCCACTGGCGTGACAACCGGAACACCAGCGGTCCGTCCACTCCGGTCCTCTCGTACTAGGAGCAGCTTCCCTCAAGCCTCCAACGCCCACGGCAGATAGGGACCGAACTGTCTCACGACGTTCTAAACCCAGCTCGCGTACCACTTTAAATGGCGAACAGCCATACCCTTGGGACCGGCTACAGCCCCAGGATGTGATGAGCCGACATCGAGGTGCCAAACACCGCCGTCGATATGAACTCTTGGGCGGTATCAGCCTGTTATCCCCGGAGTACCTTTTATCCGTTGAGCGATGGCCCTTCCATGCGGGACCACCGGATCACTAAGACCTGCTTTCGCACCTGCTCGGCCTGTACGCCTCGCAGTCAAGCGCGCTTACGCCTTTACACTCTGTGCGCGATTTCCGACCGCGCTGAGCGCACCTTCGTGCTCCTCCGTTACTCTTTGGGAGGAGACCGCCCCAGTCAAACTGCCCACCATGCACGGTCCCCGCCCCGGGTTCACGGGGCTGGGTTAGAACTCCAAACAGGCCAGGGCGGTATTTCAAGGTCGCCTCCGCAAGGGCTGGCGCCCCTGCTTCGCTGGCTCCCGCCTATCCTACACAAGCCGGTTCAAAGTCCAGTGCAAAGCTGCAGTAAAGGTTCACGGGGTCTTTCCGTCTAGCCGCGGGTACGCTGCATCTTCACAGCGAGTTCAATTTCACTGGGTCCCGGGTGGAGACAGTGTGGCCATCGTTACGCCATTCGTGCAGGTCGGAACTTACCCGACAAGGAATTTCGCTACCTTAGGACCGTTATAGTTACGGCCGCCGTTTACCGGGGCTTCGATCAAGAGCTTCGCCTTGCGGCTGACCCCATCAATTAACCTTCCGGCACCGGGCAGGCGTCACACCCTATACGTCCGCTTTCGCGTTTGCAGAGTGCTGTGTTTTTAATAAACAGTCGCAGCCACCGTTTCAGTGCCACCCCCCTCGGCTCCGAGGGCAAGCCTCTTCACCTAGCGGGGGCATGCCTTCTCCCGAAGTTACGGCATCATTTTGCCTAGTTCCTTCACCCGGGTTCTCCCAAGCGCCTCGGTATTCTCTACCAGCCCACCTGTGTCGGTTTCCGGTACGGCCTCTCGCCACCTGGAGCTTAGGGGTTTTTCCTGGAAGCAGGGCATCGGCCGCTTCGCCCCCGTTACAGGGGCTCGCACTCGCGCCTCAGGGTTGGATGGCCCCCCGGATTTGCCAAGGGGGCCCCCCTACACGCTTCGACCGGCACTTCCAACCGCCGGACGGCCTAGCCTTCTCCGTCACCCCGTCGCAGTGGCGACAGGTACGGGAATGTTGACCCGTTTCCCATCGACTACGCCTTTCGGCCTCGCCTTAGGCGCCGACTGACCCTGCGCCGATTAGCGTTGCGCAGGAAACCTCGGGCTTGCGGCGAACGGGTTTTTCACCCGTTTTATCGTTACTTATGTCAGCATTCGCACTTCCGATGCCTCCAGCCCGCTTTACAACGGACCTTCGCAGGCGTACGGAACGCTCCCCTACCACCCGCCCCTAAGGGCGGATCCGCAGCTTCGGCACATGGCTTGAGCCCCGTTGAATCTTCCGCGCAGGCCGACTCGACCAGTGAGCTATTACGCTTTCTTTAAAGGATGGCTGCTTCTAAGCCAACCTCCTGGCTGTCTGTGCCTTCCCACATCGTTTTCCACTGAGCCATGATTTCGGGGCCTTAGCTGGCGGTCTGGGTTGTTTCCCTCTTCACGACGGACGTTATCACCCGCCGTGTGTCTCCCGCGCTGCGCTTCCCGGTATTCGGAGTTTGCATCGGTTTGGTAGGCCGGGATGGCCCCCTAGCCGAAACAGTGCTCTACCCCCGGGAGCGATCGCGCGAGGCGCTACCTAAATAGCTTTCGGGGAGAACCAGCTATCTCCGGGCTTGATTAGCCTTTCACTCCTACCCACAGCTCATCCGAATCTTTTTCAACAGATCCCGGTTCGGGCCTCCAGTGGGCTTTACCCCACCTTCACCCTGGCCATGGGTAGATCGCCCGGTTTCGGGTCTACACCTTGCGACTCAAGCGCCCTGTTAAGACTCGCTTTCGCTGCGCCTCCCCTATCCGGTTAAGCTCGCCACAAAATGTAAGTCGCTGACCCATTATACAAAAGGTACGCAGTCACCAAACAAGTTGGCTCCCACTGCTTGTACGCATACGGTTTCAGGATCTATTTCACTCCCCTCTCCGGGGTTCTTTTCGCCTTTCCCTCACGGTACTGGTTCACTATCGGTCGGCAAGGAGTATTTAGCCTTGGAGGATGGTCCCCCCATGTTCGGACAGGGTTTCACGTGCCCCGCCCTACTCGTCTTCACCGGGCGGCCCCTTTCGTGTACGGGGCCATCACCCTCTACGGCGCGCCTTTCCAGACGCTTCCACTAAAGGCCGCCCGGCTTAAGGGCTGCTCCCGTTTCGCTCGCCGCTACTCCGGGAATCTCGGTTGATTTCTTTTCCTCGGGGTACTTAGATGTTTCAGTTCCCCCGGTTCGCCTCGCGGGCCTATGTATTCAGCCCGCGATACCCGCCGTAAGCGGGTGGGTTCCCCCATTCGGGCACCGCCGGGTCACAGGCTGTTTGCCGCCTCGCCGACGCTTTTCGCAGGCTGCCGCGCCCTTCATCGCCTCTTGCCGCCTAGGCATCCACCGTATGCGCTTATTCACTTGGCCATACAACCCCAACCGGCCTGGCCGGGGCGCACGCGCCTCTTCGACTTCGCTTCGCCTCTTCTCTCTTTCTGCTTTCTCCGCGCACGCGGCACCCCCGCCCCCGGTGCAAACCGGGCGCCAGGCCGCCGCGCACGCGCGCACTTCCCGAACTGTTAAAGAAAAAAACCGGCCGCAGGGCCGGCCGTCGCCGCCTCCCGGCGACCCGCAAGCGCACCCGAAGCGCACCCGAAGCGCGCTTGCGGCTCGCCGCAATCCAAACCGCCAAACACCCCCCCGGCAGACACCCGCCGCCGGCGCGCCGCGCCCGGTGGTGGAGCCAGGGAGGATCGAACTCCCGACCTCCTGCGTGCAAGGCAGGCGCTCTCCCGGCTGAGCTATGGCCCCGTCGGGGTCGTGGTGGGTCTGGGAGGAATCGAACCTCCGACCTCACCCTTATCAGGGGTGCGCTCTAACCAACTGAGCTACAGACCCGGGCTTCTCGTCCGGTCGGGCAATTTGAGGCGGACGCCGGCGCCAGGGGCCCTAGGGCCCCGGCCGGCGTAAAAGGAGGTGATCCAGCCGCAGGTTCCCCTACGGCTACCTTGTTACGACTTCACCCCAGTCACGAACCACACCGTGGCAAGCGCCCCCCCGAGGGTTAGACTACCTGCTTCTGGTGCAACCCGCTCCCATGGTGTGACGGGCGGTGTGTACAAGGCCCGGGAACGTATTCACCGCGGCATTCTGATCCGCGATTACTAGCGATTCCGACTTCACGCAGTCGAGTTGCAGACTGCGATCCGGACTAGGACCGGCTTTCTGGGATTTGCTCCGCCTCGCGGCCTCGCTGCCCTCTGTACCGGCCATTGTAGCACGTGTGTAGCCCTGGCCATAAGGGCCATGATGACTTGACGTCATCCCCACCTTCCTCCGGTTTATCACCGGCGGTCCCCCCAGAGTCCCCGCCATGACGCGCTGGCAACTGAGGGCAAGGGTTGCGCTCGTTACGGGACTTAACCCAACATCTCACGACACGAGCTGACGACAGCCATGCAGCACCTGTCTTGGCGCTCCCGAAGGCACCCCCCTGTCTCCAGGGGGTTCGCCAGATGTCAAGGCCAGGTAAGGTTCTTCGCGTTGCATCGAATTAAACCACATGCTCCACCGCTTGTGCGGGCCCCCGTCAATTCATTTGAGTTTTAACCTTGCGGCCGTACTCCCCAGGCGGCGGGCTTACCGCGTTAGCTGCGCCACCGAAGGCCCGATTGCCCCCGACGGCTAGCCCGCATCGTTTACGGCGTGGACTACCAGGGTATCTAATCCTGTTTGCTCCCCACGCTTTCGTGCCTCAGCGTCAGTGTCGGTCCAGGCGGCCGCCTTCGCCACTGGTGTTCCTTCCGATCTCTACGCATTTCACTGCTACACCGGAAATTCCACCGCCCTCTCCCGCACTCCAGCCCGGCAGTTCCCCGCGCAGTTCCCAGGTTGAGCCCGGGGATTTCACGCGAGGCTGACCGGGCCGCCTACGCACGCTTTACGCCCAGTAATTCCGATTAACGCTCGCACCCTCCGTATTACCGCGGCTGCTGGCACGGAGTTAGCCGGTGCTTGTTCTGCGGGTAACGTCAAACCCCAGGGTTATTGGCCCCGGGGCCTTCCTCCCCGCTCAAAGTGCTTTACAACCCGCAGGCCTTCTTCACACACGCGGCATTGCTGGGTCAGGCTTGCGCCCATTGCCCAATATTCCCCACTGCTGCCTCCCGTAGGAGTCCGGGCCGTGTCTCAGTCCCGGTGTGGCCGGCCACCCTCTCAGGCCGGCTAGGGATCGTCGCCTTGGTGGGCCCTTACCCCGCCAACTAGCTAATCCCACGCAGGCTCATCCACCGGCGCGAGGCCTTTCGGTCCCCCGCTTTCATCCAAGGATCTTATGCGGTATTAGCCCGGCTTTCGCCGGGTTGTCCCCCACCCGTGGGCAGATTCCTACGCGTTACTCACCCGTCCGCCGCTCGCCGGCAGGCCGAAGCCCCCGCTGCCGCACGACTTGCATGTGTTAGGCATGCCGCCAGCGTTCAATCTGAGCCATGATCAAACTCTCCAGTTCTTAGCTCTCCACGCCCCCGCTTCCGCAGGCGCGCTTGTATCTTTGCATCTCTCTCGCGGCGCGCCGCCGTCAGGCGGCGCGCCCGTTCGTCAGGCCGAGGCCCCGAACCCCGGGCGCCAGGCGCCCGCTTCAAATTGTCCGACCAAACTGTAAAAGATTCCGGCAGCCCAGCATGTCGCAAGCCACCCAAGACCGACCATTATACGGCCTCCCGCCGCCCTGTCAAGCGTTTAATGAACATTGAGGCAAAAAAAAATGCCTCCCTCGCCGCAACCCCAAAGGCTTCAAGCCGCAAAAGACGCAATACCTCCAAATTGCCACCCTCTAGCGGCAGGTTGCCAAGCGGCCAGGCAGACACTGCCAAGGCAAGCCTTGGCACTCCCGTGGCCGAATGCCGGAAACGGCCGCTGTGCTACCTTATCCCGGCCTGCTCCTGTGGAAACGGCAAGGGCATCCTGCCACAGCCCACGAGCCTCCCGCAGGGATTCCAGAACGTCCGGCGGGAATCCCGGCGCGTACTGGAACTGTTGCAGCGTGCGATTTTGCCTTCGTTTGCACACTGCCGCTTTCCTAGGATGCATTGGCTCTCTTCCAGTGTGCAATGGAACTCCTCCGGGGCACCCTCAAGGTGTTCCAGTGTGCATTTTCTTTCTTCAAAAACGTGCCGGAGCCGCCGGAAAACGCACTGGAGGTCTATAATCCTTTGGCGGGGGCGTTGCAAAATGCCATGGGGCACCTCCGCCTAACCCAAATCTTGTGGCGGGAAATCCGCCGCGAATGGCATCCAACCCTCAAAGAGAATCAAAATGTCCAAAGCAGACTTTTTACCCACTTCCGATGCTGACTTCGTTGCTTGGCACGACAACTTCAAGGCTGTCGCCCAATCTAGCCAAGCCGGGGCTAACGTGTCCGATGCAGACAAGGCGCTGATCGAGTCCGACAATGCCGAACTCCATGCCAAAATCGCTGCCGCAAACCTCGCCGCCGCCGCCCACAAACAGGCGACGGCGGAAAAGAATGATACCCACGACCGCGCCGCCGGCAATGCCCGCGCCATTGCCCGCCGCATCAAGGCGCAGACGGATTACCAGCCCGCGCTTGGCTCGCTGTTCGGCATCGAGGGGCCGGATGTGACCGTCGATCTGACCCACGCCAAACCCCATCTCTCTTGCGTGGATAAGACCGCCGGGGTCGTTGAAATCGGCTTCAACAAGTTGAAAAGCGATGGCATCTGTTTGTACTGCCAACGCGAGGGCGATGCGGATTGGATTGCGCTAGGCCATCCCACCCTCTCGCCCTTCATCGACAACCGTCCGTTGCTGCAAGCCAACAAGCCCGAACTGCGCCGCTATGCCGCTGTCTTCATGCTGAAGAATCAGGAGGTTGGGCAGTATAGCGATGAGGCGGTGGTGAACTGCGCACCTTGAAAATACAGGGCTACCAGCTTAAGGCGGGGCAGGTTAAGCGGTTCGTGGTGAGCTTGTCGAACCATGAACGGCTTACCCGAATGGGGGTGAACGGAAAAATATATCATGCTTTTGAATTAAGGGTGGAGCGTAGGCCGGAATAAGGTCGTGCAACGACCATTTCCGGCATTAGGCCCGCGATTTTGCCGGAAACGCCCGCTGGCACGGGCTTATTCCGGCCTACCTCCGTTGCGTGTCAACAGTATTGGGCATCCCCCTGCCGGTCAATGTCTGCCGGGGCGGCTTGATGGCGGCAATGGGTCGCCGCCCTATTGGTTCAACCTCGCCGCCGTGTATGAGTGCCAACCCAACCCAAACCGCCCGCCAGCAGCAGCCAGATTGTCCCCGGCTCTGGCACTGAGGTGGAGGCGACATCGCCCGTGCGAACGGCCCAGGCGTAGTGAATTGGATCCGGATTAAAGTCGGCATTCACGGCACCAGCACCGAAAGTAAAGTACCACCCGAAATTATAAGTTGGCCCATACTTAGTACCAGACCAGTAAAAATCAGCCAAATTGCTAAATAAATTGAAATTAGCGTTGTGGGTAGTCAGAATAGACTGAAGAGCTTGACCACCAAGTTCCTGATAAAACAAATGCTCCATCTCGCCGCCGGTGCAATAGAGTCCACCTCCTCCCTGATTTCTGCTATCACAACTCGTGTCAAAGGGTAAGATTATTGGCAACCGCCAGTCGCTGTAGCCGCCATAAATCAGATTGTCCGCCCACGCCACAGCCGCAGACCAACCCATCTGTCCATCGGCATCGTAGCCCGAGGTCCTGGCGTAGTCGGCATCCGCCAGCCAAGTGATGTTGCGGTCGGTGTCGTAGATCATCCCATTGCCACGGTTAATCAGACCGGCTTGGGCGGTAGATGCAACACCCATCCCCGCCACGAGCAGCAGTGCGGCTAACGCGGAACTAGAGCTTTGGTTGGTTGGTTATTTTCATGGTTTTCCTATTACTTGTAAACCCCGCAAGCCCGTCTGATCGCGTTCAGCTTGAAACCGCACCATTCCCAAAAACAACGGGGGTTCAACCAGTGGCTTGCCTTCCAGGAGCAATGACTCGTCAATGACCTAGGGCCAGCTTCCTTACGGCCCACGAGTCAGGATAATAAACCAAAAATCTGTTTGGGTAAACCCGGCATTGTGGAAGCCATGGATTGTGCGACAATTCTCATTTTGGCGAAAACCCAAGGAGCGAGTGCATCCCACTACCTAAACAGAAGAAGTGGTTTCACGCAACGACGCAACGGCGCAACGTTAAGAGCCGTGAGTGTTTGTGTAAAACTTTATTCACTGATGTTACGCAGGGAACGACAAGGCTTGCCTTGGCCCGGATTGGGGTTGGAGCGCCAAAGCTTGCTTTGGCAAGGCATCCGTCAAGGCTTCGCCTTGATGTCAAAGCAAGCTTTGACGCTCCAGCCATAGGCCCATGCGTAACATCAGTCATTCATGCCGCCAGTGTGATGCGTGAGTACACTCGCACTGATTTCTTGGCCCATAACGGGAAAACGGGTGAAGCCGGACAAATAGGTAGTCGTGGAAGCGGTTTCACCTTGCACCCACATGAGCCAATTTCTTTTTACGTTGCGCCGTTGCGTGAGACTCTCTTTTTCAGGCCATCCGAACCGCCGGTCCTTTAAGTTGGCGCATATGGGTAGCCCCGCCCAGTTGTTTGAACGCTTCCAATGCCTGCCCCCGGCTGGTTTTCAGGTCAACGATTGGAAATGGGTAATCCACACCCAAGCGAACACCGTCGGACTCCATGATCGCCACTGGTGCAAGCCATGGCTGGTGGATGAAGCTGGCGGGCATTCGGGCGAGTTCAGGAACCCACCGGCGGACATAATCCCCTTCCGTGTCGAAGCGTCCACCCTGTAAAACGGGGTTGAAGATACGGAAATAGGGCGCAGCATCGGCCCCGCAACCGGCGACCCATTGCCAGCCTAACGTATTATTGGCCAAGTCCGCATCCACCAAGGTGTCCCAAAACCAACGCGCGCCTTCCAACCAGTGGATGCGTAGATTCTTGACTAGAAACGAGGCGACCACCATGCGGACCCGATTGTGCATCCAACCGGTATGCCACAACTCTCGCATCCCGGCATCGACCAAAGGTATGCCGGTCTTGCCTTGTTGCCAGGCTTTCAACTTATTTGCGTCCGGTTCGTTCCAAGCAAAATGTTCAAACCGGCTATCCATGGGGTTTTCAGGGGTGTGAGGAAAATGGAAAAGCAGGTGGTGGGCAAATTCGCGCCAGCCCAATTCGCGGATATAACTATCGGACCCTGACTGTCCAGATGCTAATTCCAGTCGGTTCCGAATCTCCCAGACGATCTGGCGCGGGCCAATCTCGCCGAAATGGAGATGGGGCGCAAGGCGGGACGTGCCGGCATGATCCGGCCTGTCCCGTTCCGTCGAATACCCTCCGATGGCCGTGTCGACAAACTCATCCAAGCGCGACAAAGCCCCTTCTTCGCCGGGTTGCCAGTTTTCGCGAAGACCGCCGTCCCAAGCAATTTTTGGCAATAAATCCAGAGATTCCAAAGCCAAACTCTCCACGGAAGAAGGAACGGGGGGCAGGATGGACGGGGCAGGTGAAATCGCATGATCCAGCCCTTGGCCTTGCAGCGCTTTCCAATAGGGTGTGAAAACTTTATAGGGTTCGCCTTGGGGACGCTTGACTTCCCAAGGTTCGTACAACAAGGCACTGTTGAAACTTTCGGCAAGCAGACCGTCTTCCCGCAAACTTTGCTTGATGGACTTGTCCCGGGCCATGGCCGATGGCTCGTAAAGACGGTTCCAGCAGACCTGCCCCGCCCCGGTTTCGAGGATGGCCTGCCGCAAAACCGTCAAACTGTCGCCCTGCCGGACGACTAGACGCGAACCCAGCCGCCGCAAAGATTCGTCCAAGGCAACCAGGCTGTGATGCAGCCACCAGCGGCTCGCCGCCCCCAGTGCCCAAGCGCCTGCTTCGTCTGGCGCATGGATGAACAGAGGCACGACCCGCCCCGGTGTTTGCATGGCTTTATACAATGCGTTATTGTCTGCCAAGCGCAAATCGCGGCGAAACCATAGAATAGTCGTATTCATATATGATTTAATCCACAGAAAATGGAACCCAGCAAATGATCGAATCCGGCGGTCATTATTTTTCCTTATCCTTGCGGAGACACCTTTGAAGACCTTGAACACAATAATTTTGTCCTTGCTCGCTTCGGCCTGTCTGTCCGATTGCTCCAGCCCAGTCGACGCGGAAACCCAAGCAAAGGCCCGCGCGGTGTCGTTGGCTAAGGCCGTCAGGGAGCCTAAGGACAGTTACGCTACCGAGGAAGGGCAAACTTCCGAATCCAACGAATCTAATAACGAAGAACCCGTAGAGCGGGAAAGCGCAACAAAAGACGACTGACTAGCCTGTTGATTTTGCCATCCGATCAATCCCCTTTACGCTGGGATTTTTTCAATAAATTCTCCGCATAGCGGATCGGCAAGGCGTAAGTGATGCCGCTAGGTTTCGACAGAAGGGTTTCTTTGGTTTCTTGGACGAAAACCTTGTTGATGATGCCAATGACATTGCCACTGGCCGGATTGTACAGCGGGCTGCCGCTATTGCCGGGATAGGCGGTCGCGTCGAGTTGGAATATGTCGTAGGGGTCTTGCAAGCGATCAATGACGGCACTGCTCAGTTGTCCGGCGCGTTGCAGAGGGATTGCCGAGGGTGTGATGGCGGAGATCGTGGCGCGGTGGGTGGCCGGGTGCAAGCCCAGCACCACGCCGATGGGGTAACCGGTAAATGCGTAGGCTTCCCCCTCGCGCACCTTGTCGGAATTGCCCATGCTCAATGCAGGCAATGGATTGCCGGCGATTTTCAACAGAGCCATGTCATGCTGCCCGTCCTGTTCGACAACTTCGGCCGGGCGGAGGATTTCCTTGCCCGACTCCCGGACAAACACCGCTAACATTTCCAGTTTCCGGGTGTCCATGGCCGTTGGCAATACATGAACATTAGTCAAGACATGCAGTCCGTCGCCAACCACAAAACCGGTGCCTTTGAAATCGACCGCCGGGGTACGTGTCCTTTGGTAAGTGCCTATTCCAACGATGCTGGGCTTGATTTTTTCAACCGTATCGGCAAGCTCATCCCCACCGGCCATTCCCCAATTCACGGCCAATAGCCATGAGGCGCACAACACCCTCAGCTTGGGAGTTCCCATGAATACACGCTATTGCTTGCCCTGCTCAGCGACCTTGACCCCAACCTTATCACGCAGATAATCCAAGAACGCGTTGAATTCGGCCTGTCCCGCATTCTTGCTCAGATAATCCTTGGCCATTTCCAATTCCTTCGCATCAACCGAGGCTGCTGAACCATCTTTGACTTCGGTCAATATGAACACTACCTGTTCCCCGTTTTCCATGACTGCCGAAGAGGGGTTTGACTTGCCCCCCCGAGGCCGGGGGAACTTATTCACCGCCTTAATCAAAGCGGGTGGCAAATCAGTTTTGCCGGACAGCTTGACGGTGGACTTGTTTTCGCCTACGCCAATTGATTTGGCTGCATCGGCAAGGGGCTTACCCTGTCTCACATCCGCCAATAATTGCTCTGCCTGCTTGCGAACGCCATCCCGGGCCATTTTATCGCGAAGCTTGGCGACGATTTCCGCTTTCACATCCGCTAGCGGCTTGTCCGAAGCGGGCTGATGCTCCTTTAGGTGGAACACGTAAACCTTGTCACTGCCGACCTCCAAAGCCGGACTGTTCTTACCTTCCAGCACATCTTGTGCGAAAGCGGCGTTTCTTAATGATGCCTCGGTCGTTACGCCGACACCGGTGTCCCTTGTGAATAGCCCGGTTTGGGCAATTTTCAGGTTTAGGTTCTTGGCCAATGGCTCCAAGCCGTCGTTATGCTCGAAGCTCATTTCATCCAGCTTCTGTTTGGCTTCGTAAAATTTATTTTCCGCCGCATTGCGCCGAAAACTCTTATCAAGTTCGGCGCGAACCTCTTCAAACTTTTTCGTGTTGGCAGGAACCAATTCCGTCACTTTGATCAGATGGTAACCGAAGGGTGTCTTCACTGGCTGGGATATTTCCCCCTTGGCAAGGACAAAGGCCGCAGCAGCCAAATTAGGATCCATTGTCTCCTTGGTGACTACCCCCAAGTCGCCGCCTTTCTCGGAGGAAACTTTATCGTCAGAATTTTCCTTGGCGAGTTTGGAAAAATCCTCCCCCTTGGACAGTCGCTGCCGCAATCCCTCGACCTTGCCTAGTGCCGCCTTGGCATTGTCTTCCTTGTCCATGTCAGCGGCAATCAATATATGGCTGACATTGCGTTGCTCGGGGGTGCCATATTGCGCTTTTTGCTCCTCATAAAGAGTCTTCAACTCCTCCTCGGTCGGTTGAAAATCACCGGAAACATCGTCTATGCTTAGGCTAATATATTCCACCGAGACCATTTCCGGATTTTGGAAAAGGCTTTTGTTTGCTTGGTAATAGGCTTCAATATCCTTGTCCAAGATTTCCCCATCGGCCTTTTTCAGGGGGATGGTGAAATATTCAATCTGCCGCTCTTGGTTTCTAAAGCGGTAGAAGTTATCAAGTTGTAATTGGGTTACAATGGCCGTGTCGGTGACGCCACGGACAAATTGTTCATTCAGCAATTGCCCTGCCACTTGTGAGCTAAATTGCTGGGGGGTCATGCCCTGGGAGGCGACTACGGACTTGAGCCTGTCTTTATCGAACTTGCCATCAGACTGAAAATACGGCTGAGACTGGACATATCCGCGAATTTCCGCATCGCTAATCGCCAAGCCTTCATTCTGCGAGGCTTGTGTGATCAATTCGAGGTTAATCACTTGTTCCAGCGCCTCGTGCCTAAGCTGTTTCTCGTCGTAGTCCGAAGACCCCATTCGGGCAACTAGGCTTTCATAGGCCCGGTTGACATCTCTCTCGAAAATATCCCGGTCGCCAACGACAGCGACGGGTTTTTCCTGGCCACCGTCGAAATAGTTGTTGATTCCCCACAAGCCGAATGGAACGCCCACGAAAAGTAACATGACCCAGGCAAATATACCATGTGCTTTGTCTCTAATCGCTTGCAACATAAGCCAGAACCTTATCTTTTTGTTTTAACTGCATTGGAATTCTTTGCGCACACAAAAAACCCCGTGACCATAAATGTCCGGGGCTTTATGTCGATATGGCGGAGCGAACGGGGCTCGAACCCGTGACCCCCGGCGTGACAGGCCGGTATTCTAACCAACTGAACTACCGCTCCAGTTACTTTAGTGGTGGGTGCTGTAGGGATCGAACCTACGACCCTCGCCTTGTAAGGGCGATGCTCTCCCAGCTGAGCTAAGCACCCGTCATCCTTTTAACTAATTCGGTCATTGTAACGCATCTTTCAGCGCTTTGCCAGCTTTAAATGAAGGAATTTTTGCCGCTTTGATGGTTATGGCATCGCCGGTCTGTGGGTTGCGCCCTTGCCGCGCCTCCCTGTCCTTTACGGCGAAGGTACCAAAACCCACCAAGGAAACCGAGTGCCCTCTTTTCAAGGCTTCCGTAATGGCCTCAATCACGGCTTCCAGTGCGCGCCCCGCGTCTGACTTTGTCAGATCGGCTGATTCGGCAATGGCTTCTATAAGTCCCGACTTGTTCATTCACTCCCCCTGTCGATCATTGATAATTACGTTTTTAAGTTGTATTCCGCCAAATTTCCGCACTGCCCTAAGCTGCTATGCCAGAAAGCTTCTGCGCACCAATTTAGCAGTAGGGCAAATCCACTGTCAAGGCGCAGACAAAGATATTCATCGCCAATGGCCGGTCTGCCCGCAGTGCATAGTTTGATGCTTGCCATTTTGACCGAATGGTGGTTGTTGACATAGCCCCCAAAACGGTTCAATGGGCTGTGATTACATTGACGGAAGTTTGCTTTCCTGAACAATCCGTATCAACAACCACCGGAATTATTGGCAAGGGTTCGGGCAATCTTTGTAGGGCGACAGCCAACACCTCGTCAATCCAGCGCACACAGACGATCTTTAAATCCTGCTTGATGTTTTCCGGAATTTCCGTCAAATCTTTTTCGTTCTCCTTCGGAATGAGCACGGTGTCAATGCCGCCTCGATGCGCGGCAAGCAGTTTTTCCTTAAGGCCACCGATGGGGAGCACTTCTCCACGCAAAGTAATCTCCCCTGTCATGGCGACATTGGAGCACACGGGAATTTTGGTCAACGCGGAAACCAAGGCCGTGCACATTCCGATGCCGGCGCTGGGACCGTCTTTCGGCGTGGCACCTTCCGGAACATGGATATGGACATCATTCTTCTGGTAGAAGGCGGGATCGATGCCAAGCACTTCCGAACGGCTGCGAGTCACCGTCATTGCCGTGTGTATCGACTCCTGCATCACTTCGCCAAGCTTGCCGGTAAAGGTCTGCTTGCCGGTCCCGGTCATGATCGCCGCCTCGATAGTAAGCAACTCACCCCCCACTTCAGTCCAGGCCAAACCGGTCACTTGGCCGACTGCGTCGTTCTCTTCCGCCCTGCCGTAGCGGAAGCGCTGAACCCCCAGATATTGGTCGAGATTGTCTTCAGTCACGGTAACCAGATCAGTGGATGGCTTGAGCACCAAACCCTTGACGACCTTGCGGCAAATCTTGGCGATGTCACGCTCCAAGTTGCGCACACCCGCCTCACGGGTGTAAAAGCGGATGATTCCGCGCACAGCCGACTCGGTAATGTCTATCTCGCCTTCCTTCAAACCGTTGTTTTTGATTTGCTTGGGGATAAGATAGCGCAATGCGATATTGATCTTTTCTATTTCCGTGTAACCGGCGATGCGGATGACCTCCATCCGGTCTAACAGGGGGGCGGGGATATTCATCGTATTGGCCGTGGCGATGAACATGACCTCCGACAAATCGAAATCAACCTCTAGGTAATGGTCGTTGAACGTGTGGTTCTGTTCAGGGTCCAGCACTTCGAGTAGGGCGGAGGCAGGGTCTCCGCGAAAATCCTGCGCCATCTTGTCGATCTCATCCAGCATGAACATCGGATTGCGGGATTTCACCTTAGACAGATTTTGCAGTATCTTGCCCGGCAGGGAGCCAATGTAAGTGCGGCGATGCCCGCGAATCTCAGCCTCGTCGCGGACACCCCCCAAGGCCATGCGGACATATTTGCGGTTGGTTGCCTTGGCGATGGATTGGCCCAACGAGGTTTTCCCCACGCCTGGCGGGCCGACCAAGCACAGGATGGGGCCTTTCAGCTTCTTAACACGGTTTTGCACCGCCAGATATTCAAGTATGCGCTCCTTCACCTTTTCCAACCCGTAGTGCTCTTTTTCCAAGATTGCCTCGGCCTTGTTCAGATCCAAGCTCACCTTGGTCCGCCTTTTCCAAGGCACTCCGACCATCCAGTCGATGTAATTGCGCACTACTGAGGCTTCCGCCGACATGGGCGACATCAGCTTCAGCTTGTTCAATTCAGCATCGGCTTTGGCGCGGGCGGCCTCGGGCATCCCGGCCTTTTCGATTTTGCGGGCGAGATCCTCGATTTCGTTAGGCACATCTTCCATTTCCCCCAGTTCCTTCTGGATTGCCTTCATCTGTTCGTTAAGGTAGTACTCTCGCTGGTTTTTTTCCATCTGCTGTTTGACGCGCCCTCTGATGCGCTTCTCCATCTCCAGCATATCGACCTCGCTTTCCATCAGTGTCATCAGTTTTTCCAAGCGGCCGGCGATATCGTCCATTTCCAAAATCGCCTGTTTTTCCTCGATCTTGATAGTCATATGGGCCGCTATCGTATCGGCCAGACGACTTGAGTCGTCAATGCCGGACAGTGAATTGAGTACCTCGGGCGGAATACGCTTGTTCAGCTTCACATACTGGTCGAAGGCATTGACGGCCGTCCGCGACAACACCTCGATCTCTTGATCGTTCAGATCCAACTGGTCAATCAAGGGGGAGACGATGGCTACATAATGCTTGCCCACAATACGGTACTTTTCAACTTTACAGCGCTGGCTGCCCTCAACTAGGACTTTGACCGTGCCATCCGGCAATTTCAACAATTGCAGGATGTTGGACAGGGTTCCCACCTCGAACAAATCCTGAAACCCAGGGTCGTCGTTCTCCGCGTCCTTCTGTGCCACCAGCATGATCTGCTTGTTTTCCCTCATGGCGCTTTCCAATGCCTGGATCGACTTGTCCCGGCCAACAAACAGCGGAATGACCATGTGCGGATAAACCACCACATCCCGCAGCGGCAGGACAGGCATCATTTTTTCCGCTTGAGAGTCATTTTCGGGCAATTTTTTTTCCATAGGGAGAAACCTTCAAAGTAACTAGGGATCGATCAGACGAAAATTCGACTTGGCCTAATATTTTAAGCGCAAGGCCAAGCCAGTGATACCTCATCTTGAGCCATGAGGAACGCTGTGTAGTGGAAAAAGTACGAACAACTTTGTGGGATTCTATTCTGCCGAAGCCACAAGCTTTTCTTCGCTTTTATAGATCAGGTAAGGTTGGGCTTCGCCCTTGACGACTTTATCATCAATAACCACCTTGGATATGTGGTCTGTGGAAGGCAACTCATACATTGTATCGAGCAGAACGTGTTCAAGTATGGTGCGCAGCCCCCGCGCACCCGTCTTCCTTTCCATTGCCCGCTTCGATATCGTTTTGAGGGCGTCTTCACGGATTTCAAGATCGCAGCCTTCCATCTCAAACAATTTTTTGTATTGCTTGACGAGGGCATTCTTAGGTTCAGTCAATATTTTCACCAGCGCGTCTTGGTCCAGTTCCTCCAAAGTGGCGACGACGGGCAAGCGTCCGACGAACTCGGGAATCAACCCATACCGTATCAAATCCTCCGCCTCCACATCCGCCAGCACTTGACCCACGTTGCGCCGCTCATCCTTGCTCTTGACCTCGGCTGAAAAACCGATGCCCCCTTTCTCCGAGCGCGCACTGATGATTTTGTCCAGCCCGGCGAATGCACCGCCGCAAATAAACAGGATATTGGCCGTGTTGACTTGCAGGAATTCCTGCTGGGGATGCTTGCGCCCGCCCTGCGGAGGCACTGAGGCGACGGTGCCCTCAATGAGTTTAAGCAGTGCCTGCTGTACGCCTTCGCCTGAAACGTCGCGGGTGATGGAGGGATTGTCGGATTTGCGCGAGATTTTGTCTATCTCGTCAATGTAGACAATCCCCGACTCGGCTTTCGCCACGTCGTAATCGCATTTCTGGAGGATTTTCTGAATGATGTTCTCCACGTCCTCACCCACATACCCCGCTTCGGTCAGCGTGGTGGCATCGGCGATGGTGAAAGGCACGTCCAGAAGCCTCGCCAAGGTTTCAGCAAGCAAAGTCTTGCCCGACCCAGTGGGCCCGATCAACAGTATATTGCTTTTGGCCAGTTCGACCTCCTGCTTTCTGCCCTGTGATCGCAACCGCTTATAGTGGTTGTATACGGCCACTGCCAAAATACGCTTGGCCTTTTCCTGGCCGATGACATATTCGTCGAGCACATTTTTTATTTCCTTAGGCTTGGGCAGTTTATCCGAGTTTCCAGAAACGTTGTCCTGCAACTCCTCGCGAATGATGTCGTTGCACAACTCAACGCATTCGTCACATACGAAAACGGCCGGCCCCGCTATGAGCTTTCGAACCTCATGCTGGCTTTTTCCGCAGAAAGAACAGTACAGAAGCTTTCCGCTCCCTTCCTTGCCGCTTTTATCGTCACTCATTGCTACCCCCTAAGATCAATCGTATGTCCGACACGGTTATCAGGCCATCTCTACATCGTTCACATCGACCGATGGCATTTCGGCCACAAGAAAAAACATATTTCAAAACTGGCAACCTGACAAATCAGCTCGCAGATGCCTGGCGGTTGGCTAGGACTTTGTCGATTAGACCATATGAAACGGCATCTTCACCACTCATAAAGTTATCACGATCCGTATCAACCTGTATCTTATCAAGTGGCTGCCCCGTGTGCTTGGCAAGAATCTTGTTGAGCCGATCGCGCACTGCGAGGATTTCGCGCGCATGGATATCTATGTCACTGGCCTGGCCTTGGAAACCGCCCAAAGGCTGGTGGATCATCACCCTGGAATGAGGCAGGCAATGGCGTTTGCCCGCTGCCCCGCCCGCCAACAGAAGTGCGCCCATACTGGCCGCCTGACCGATGCAAAGGGTGCTGACATCGGGCTTGATAAATTGCATGGTATCGTAAATGGCAAGGCCAGCAGTCACAATGCCGCCTGGGGAGTTGATATAGAGGTGAATATCCTTGTCTGGATTTTCCGACTCCAAGAACAACATCTGTGCCACAACCAGATTCGCCATGTAATCCTCGACCGGGCCCACCAGAAAGATAACCCGCTCCTTCAATAGGCGTGAATATATATCGAAAGCCCGTTCCCCGCGTGCGGACTGTTCTATGACAATGGGTACAAGCCCACCCGTAGCGTGGATTTCATTTTGCTTCATACTATCACTCGGTAAAATATTCATTCAACATCAGTCTTAGACGGCTTGGGAGGGGTGTTGCATCAGATCATTGAAGCCGATGCTTGTTTCAGTGACTTTTGCCCTTTCGAGAATAAGATCGACAACTTGGTCTTCCATGACCTTGCCCTGCACCGGTGCCAATTGATCACGGTTGGCATAGTACCAGCTAAGCACCTCTTCGGGGTGCTCGTAACTCAAAGCCAGATCCTCAACGGTGCTGCGCACCCTCCCCGCATCAACGACCACTTGGTTCACCTCGACAATTCGGTTAATCAGCAAACCAAGCGCCACCCGACGACGGGACAAGGGCACAAAATACGCTTTTGCCGAGGACTCATCAAAGGGCTGGTTGCGTTTTTGAGCCTCCTCTTTGTAGGAATTGATCAGACTTTTTAATTCTCCATTCACCAAAACGGTTGGCAGGCTTAAGGATTCATTCTTCCGAAGCAACTCCTCCATGACCGAATTCTTAGTTCTTGCATTCAAAGCCCGATTCATTTCCCGCACCATGCTGGTCTTGATTTCCTCCCGGAAGGCGTCAGCATCGCCGTCACCAATGCCGAATGCCTTCAGAAATTCGGCATCCAAATCGGGCAACACACTTTCTTCAATGTTGACCACTTCGACCGAGAACTCCCCGGTTTTACCGGCCAGCTTTTCAACACTATACTCCTGCGGAAATTCCAGACTGAACATTTTGCCTGAACCGACGGCAACACCAATGAGTTCTTGCTCAAACCCTTGAATCAATTGGTTGGAACCGAGTATAACGGGATGATTTTCCACTTTGCCATTGGTAAAGTTTTCCCCTCCTGACTGGCCTTCGAAATGGATGGTCACACGGTCGCCGAGCGCGGCGGGGCTTCCAATTGCCCGCCATGTCTTGCGCTGTTCGCGAAGACGCAGCAACATGGCCTCCAAATCCCCGTCGGTCACTTCGGATACGAACCGATCGACTTCCATGAGTTCCAAAGGGAATAGGACAAATTCGGGCATCACTTCAAAATCAGCCACATACTTAAGTCCTTCACCTTCGGCCGTTGTTTCGTGGGTGATTAGCGGATCCGACACCAGCCTTAGCTTTTCCTCGCGCACGGCATCATAAAAACTTGACTTGGTCAACTCTGCCAGAACCTCTTCACGAACCCCCATGCCGTACCTCTTCTGCAGTAGGCTCTGTGGCGCCTTGCCCGGCCTAAAACCATCAAGCTTGACTTTGCCCGCCATGGACTTGAGGCGCTTTGACACTTGTTCCTGAATTTTTTCTTCGGGAACCTGAACCGTCATCTTTCTGCTTAATTCGGCGGTTCTTTCAATGGAAACTTGCATGTATTGTTCCTCAAACTGAACTTTTTGGAGAAAATCTCGCAATTGCGAAGACACACACACGGCACATCAAACCGCACCCCAGCCGCATAAGGGCCAACCGGGAACACGGCCAGATCTGGCCTAAGGCGCATTTTGCATTTTATTGTGGTGCGAACGGAGAGACTCGAACTCTCAAGGGTTACCCCACTGGAACCTAAATCCAGCGCGTCTACCAATTTCGCCACATTCGCTTGTGAATTTTCTGCTGGATTATACTCTAATTGATTGGCTTTTGCCGACGCGAAAGCAGCCCGGATGCCTGCCAAGACAGGCTAGCCCACATATCGCATTGGCAAAAACGGGTGTTTTCAGCATCGCAGACTGACATTATAGGTTCACCTCGCGTTTTTTTCATCTTTCACAATGATCCTGCAACCATCGCCAAGGCTAATGGAGTGATTTTTGACCGCCCTTTTTGCCATTTTGCCTCTGCCCTTTCACCGCGAACCGGCGGCGCATCCCCTCAGCCTTGCAAACCCTTCGCTGCCGATATCACTGCGGCAAGCCAGTGCGCTAAATTCTGGTCAGCGTATTTTAACTTGCCATTTAGCATTCGCATGGATATATTGACCATCCTGACACCGCATCTTGGTCATCATCGTTGAAATAAACTGTTAATAATCCATGACAGGCCATACGCCAACCGATCCGCCGAAATCATATGACGAAGAAGGCGTCATTAAGTTTGATCTGAAATTCAACCATGCCCCGCCCCAAGCATTGGAAAGCATTGTGGAGTTGAACGCTTGGAGGCAAATCCTTCATAGCCTCGGACTCACTGGCCGCGATTCAAACCGTTACCAAGGCTTGGCCTACGGAAATGTCAGCAGGCGCACCGGGACAAAAAGTTTCATCGTCAGTGGAACGCAAACAGGGTTAAAAAGCCGCCTTTCCCCCATTGATTATTGCCTTGTCTTGGATTTTGACCTAGGAAAAAACCGTGTACAAGCAGCGGGCCCCATCAAGCCATCATCAGAAGCCTTGACACATGGGGCGATATACGCCTCGAACCCGCATATAGAATGCGCGCTCCACGCCCACTCGCCAATAATATGGCGGAATGCCTTGAAGCTTGGTATTTATCAAACTGACCCGTCAATTGCCTATGGCACGCCGGAAATGGGGCAGGCAGTGGGGCTTGCCGCAAGGGACATTAACGTTGGAGTTATTGCGATGGGGGGGCACGAAGACGGAGTCATTTCCTTTGCCGATACCGTCGGGCGAGCTGCCATCGAATTATTGAAATGCCTGGCGAAAGCGGAGGAACTCGAACTTCTAGCCTTTTGGAAAGCGCAGACAGCCAATCAAACCGGATGATGCAAAGCCAACCAGATTGTCTCTCCCTCAGCTTGCGTCCATTCCACCCTATGCCGCTTATGCGCGGGGAGATAAAGGTAGTCCCCTGCCACCAATACACGGGCTGCCTCCCCCTCAATCAGCAACCCTGCCGAACCCTTGAGTAAAAGAACCCATTCGGCATGGTCTTGGTCGCACCAACCCCCCTCCACTGTGGCTTGCCCATGGGAAATGATGCGCTCCAGTTTGAAATCCGCGCTTTGCAGTAGCGTTTCAAAATGTTCATGACCAATGTCGATCGGCAAACATGCAAAAATATTTTGTGCTAACATCAAACCTGCCCTATTTGGCAAAGCCCTTCGCAAGCGCGTTCCTCCTATGCAGGAAGCGCCCTTGCGGAAGGCTCTGAGCCTTTGTGCTTTTCAGTTCTGCGATAACGTTTGCGATCCGCAAAAACGGTGGAACGATTGAACTTGTGAGCATACCGGGCAACAGGGCTTCTCGCCCCAGTGTTATCCCGCCTTGATTTTTTATCCATGACCAACCCCTTTATTGACAACTAAAACAACAAACTTTACGGCTTGCCCCTATAATAACTGGTGAAACGTTTTACAATGAAAGACGCTTACCGAAATCACAGGCCCCCCATTGCCACTAGGACAAGGAGAGCCTATGCTACTCGAAACAATCAGAGTAACCTACTATTTTTTTGTCATACCTCAAATTCTTCGATCTGATGCCCTTGCTCAATGAGTTCGCGCAACCATTTCGGCTTCATGCCGCGTCCGGTCCACTGATTTGATGGATTGGCCTGATTTTGGTATTTTACAGCAACCTTCCTACCCTTCCTCGGAGAAATCTTGCCAGTCTCTGTGATTTCCACATTAACACCGATTGCGCCAGCGATTTCCCGGATTTTCGCGATACCTTCCTTGCGCTTACCCTCTTGCCGGGAGAGAAGTGCCTTTTGGGCGTTGTCGATCACGGCAGCGAGTTCGGATTCGGAAAGGTCATGCAAATTAGTCTTCATAAGGAACCTCGTTCAAATTAAAGGAGTAGTAAATCTATCTAACACAAGTTCGTATTATATTAGAATCCTTTAAGAATATAAACCAAAATAACTATCCATATCACATGAATAGGCCAAGCCCGCCCC
>Ga0194062_1000216_pt1 | contig 24249 bp, 20 predicted proteins | sample SepL2225m_MetaG_FD_155481 | JGI IMG/M metagenome (GOLD analysis project Ga0194062, IMG submission 155481) | Anoxic zone freshwater microbial communities from boreal shield lake in IISD Experimental Lakes Area, Ontario, Canada - Sep2016-L224-25m | ecosystem: Environmental > Aquatic > Freshwater >... | reverse complement strand
CCCCATCAGCGCCAAAGGAGGAGGAGAAAGCAGCCGCGAAGGAGGTGGAAGCGTTGGTAGCGAGGCTGGTTTCATCGACCGTGAGGACCTGCTCGGTGATGTTGGCCAGGGAGATGGCGGGTCCATCATCAATGATGTTGACGTTGCCACCCGAAAGATCAAGACGTTCAAACTCTTGTCCTCCACTGACGACCATCATGGAAACAGAGATGGACAAAATGCTGTCACTAGATGATCCAGGCTGGCCATGAATGCTTACCGGGATAGTAAAAATGGAAGAAGTCGCAGCCTTTTGCCCTACAAGAAATGTAAGTTCTGCGCCGTTGCTGAGTTGGATGACGAGTGGTTGACTGGTCGGCGCATTGTCTATTGTTGCCTCAAGAGTACCAGTGCTGCCTTCTAATCTTGTTATGTCTCCCAGGGCTACTTTTGTGGAGTTGATGGTGTCAACAACCGAAACCTTGGCAACAGCGGAAGTATCAATTGCTTCGTAGTTACCACCGCTAGCAGTGGTGATTTTGACATCAAAGGAGCTGGGATCCTTGTAGACGTCCTCTGCGTTGTTGATGGGGAAAGCAGTGGAGACGCCTGAGGTGTCACCGGCTTTGATCAAGACGGTGGCGCCGTTGTCCAGGGTGAGTGTGAGATCACTCTGTGGTGCGTTGTTCACCGTTGCGGTGAGGGTGGCGGTGCCAGTGCCTTCATTAACGGTGATCGAACCAAGAGAAACGGTGGTGGAGTTGATAGTGTCTTTGACGGAGACGTCAGCTTTGTCGGAGGTATCGAGCTTTTCGTAGTTACCGCCAGTGGAGCCAGTGATGGAAAGGGAGAAGGTTTCCGGATCGATGTAGGGATCATCGCCCTGAACCGGGAAGGTGACCGAGCCTGTGGTCTGACCGGCGGGAATGGTGATGGTCTGACCGTTGCTCAGTGTGAGCACCAGATCGGTGGTCTGGGGCGTGGCATTCTCCGGAACGGAGGCGGTGACGGTGACGGTGCCGCCTTCATTGACGGTGGGATCACTAAGGCTGATTTTCGTGCCCTCAGTGATCGTGTCGACAACGACAATTCTGTGTGAATCAATCGCCTTGTCCCCATCTCCATCCGTAACCTCAACGGAGAAGGTGATGGACTGGGTTCCTTCCAGGTAAGGAGTGTCGGGGTGGGCGTTTAACGTCCAGACAAAATCTGCGGGGTTGGAGCCATTGAAGACTGTGAGAGTCCCCTCAGGGGTCGTGATCGGTTGCCCCAGCTGATAGGAAACTCCGTTGACGATTACCTTATAAGCAGCACCGATTACGTCTGCGCCAAAGCTTCCTGTCCAGATTCCGGAGATCTGGCTACCTTCATTGACCTGGCTGGGGGAACTATCGAGGATGTTGACGGATGGAACAGAGTCAATGATTAAAATTGACGCATTGGCAACGGCAAACTTGCCGGCCACATCAAACACCACTACAGAAAATGGAATCGTGGCGTTGAGATCATTAATGCCCGAAACCTTGTCTGGATTGGCATTGTTGACTGGATCCGTGAGCTCGAAGCGATAGCCGATTTCGCCAGTGACGGAGTTGAAGCTGGTGAGAGTTAGGTTGCCTTCGGATTTTTGATCGCCATCACCAACGACCAACGCAATGCTGGGCTGGGTGGATGGATCAGCCGTGATCTGGGCCAGTTGCAAGACAGTGAAGGCCTTGCCTGCCACCACAACGTTGGCGATGTCGCCGATCCCATCGGGATCTCCGACGGTGATCACCCCTGCGGTGCTGCGAAGGGCTGCGTACTGTCCTCCTAGCAGGCCGATTTCAGCGACGACGTTGGAGGGGAGCCCAACAGTGGGATTGGCCTGAAGATCCTTGGCCGTGATCGGCTCTGTGGTGGGGGTCGATGTGATCGATACGGTGGGTGCCTGGTCAACCGCAGGTGCAGACGGTTGATCGGTTGGGGTCGGCTGCGATGTGGGCAATGCCGGACCCGTGGTCTGAACACCATCAGGGCCGCCAGCAACGGGCTCAATTGGATTGGTTCCGCCGGGTGCCCCTGGCGGAACCACCGGATTCCCCCCAGCTCCGCCCCCCAGTGGTCCATTGCCGGTCTCCGAGGTGGGCTCGAACAAATCCGTGGAGGGCGCAGAGCCCGTCTGACCAATCGGCCCTTGTCCGCTCTGGTCAGTGGGGGTGTTGATTGGAGTGCCGGGGATGCCGGTGTTGCCCTCCGGTAGTGCGGGGCCGCCCGCAGCCTGGTAGCCCGCAGGCACCGCACTTTGCTGGGACAGCTTCCTCAGCTCGTCGTCGGTCGCTTCTGTGGAGATGTTGACCGCGTCCGCCTGGCTTTCCTCTGCTGGGGGACCTGGCACAAAGGAAGAGGTCATGGCGGGTATCGCGGCGGCGGCAAGGAAACGGGAGAACGGTTCCTGTGGAACAGATCTCATGTGCTTTCAGCCTATCTCTGCAATGCCATGTAGGTCCCCTGAATTGGCTGAGAGTGTCCTTAAAGAGGATGCCAGCGACCGAGCTAAAACGCTCAAACCCCAGCAAGCACTAGCCTTTGCCTTGATTGAGAGTTGTCTGAGAGCCAACCGCGATGAATTGCTTTCTTTAGAGTTTGCTGAGAAGCTTGCCCTCAGCGGGCTTCGGTGAAGGCCGAGTTCATCGTGTGGACAATCGGCTGGAAGATGTAGCGAAGTACGCTCCGTTTTTGGCCCTGAATATCTGCCACCAGGGTCATCCCTGGCAGGATTGGGTAAAGCTTCTGTTGGGGATCGACAAATTGGCGCTCCAGGGCGATCTTGACGCGGTAGTAGTACTGCCGGTCGTCGGGGCTCTGGAAGGTGGTGGGCGAAATGCTGCTCACCACTCCGGGCACGAAGCCGTAGATGGAGGAGTCATAGGGCTGCAGTTTGATCTCCGCCTTCTGACCCTCCTTGACAAAGCCGATGTCCGACGGCCGCACCCGGGCCTCCACCACCCGTTTGGTGCCTTCGGGAACCACTGTGGCGATGACGGCTCCGGGGCCCACCACAGCGGAGGCATTCTTGTAGCGCACGTCCTGCACCAGACCACGCGCCGGTGAAATGATGCTGGTGCGCTCCAGCTGGTTCTTCACCCGTTTGATGTCCTCACTCACTACCGCCTCCTCGTTCACGAGGGCGGCGATCTTGGAATCATCATCGAGGCGCTGGCCCGAGTTGAGGCTGCGCAGCTTGGCCTTGGCCTCAGCCAGCAGCTGATAGGACACCGCACGGCTGCCCCTCAGATCGGCCAACCGGGTGTTCGAGGCGGCCAGTTCCCTCTGTGCGTTAACCACCTGCAGGCGAGAGACGGCTCCGGCATTGTCGAGCTTCTCGTACATCGAAACCCCCTGCCGCAACAGGCTTTGTTCCTTGAGGAACTTGGCCTCTTGGTCGTTGGCGCGGGCAATTTCAGCCTTTTTCTGGGCGATCTGGGCCTTGACGGTGTCGATCTGATCAACGGTGTTGATGGTGCGACTCTTGAGCAGATCTTCCTGGGCGTTCAGTACTTTGTTGCCCAGTGGTCCGAGTTCTGCGCTGGACTTGGGCAGTCCAGTCCGACCATTGAGTGCCCCCCTCAGTTGGGCCTGCTGCAGGATCAGGGCCTGCAGTTTTTGTTGCATAGCCAGGTACTGGCTGCCGAGCAGGTTGGGCCGCAGTTGGATCAGCAGCTGACCCTTTTCCACCTGGTCCCCCTCATTGACCGCCACCTTCTCAACGATCCCCCCTTCAAGATGCTGCACGGTGTAGACGTTGCCTTCGGGAATCACCTCCCCAGAGGCATGAACCACCTCTGTGATCGGGGTGAGGGCTGCCCAGGGAATGAAGATCAAGAAGGCGGCACCGATGCCATACAGGGTGAGGCGGAGATAGCGGTTGTCGGGTTTCTCCTCCAGTTCCAACGCCTGGCTGAGGCGATTCCTTCCCACCAGCCCCAGGGTGTCCATTTTCTCGAGGCCCGGCAGGTTCTTGAGCAGACTGCTGCCGGGGGGCAGGGCCAGGTCATTGCTGGGAGCCGGGGTGAGGGGCGAATCGCTGCCAGGGGTGCCGGAGGAGTTGGTCATGGAAGGGGGGATACAGGGGACGGGTATGCGGAGAGGTCAGGCTGGTGATTTCTGCATCTGTTGCCTCAGCTCTTCGGCCGTTCCCTGGAAAACGGTGACGCCCTTGTCGAGGATCACCAGTCTGTCAGCCAGCTCCAGCAAGAGCTTGTTGTCCGTGGCGAGAATCACACTGCGTTCCTGGCCGCTCAGCGCACAGCGTCTGAGTTTGGGTAGGGCGTCGACCACTTTCTGAAATTGATCGGGAGCCAGGCCCTGGCTGATGTCATCGATCAGCAGGATTGGGGAATCCTTGATCACCGCCTGGGCTAGGGCGATGAGTTTTCTCACCCCGAGGGGAATCTGGTACGTGATTTCGTTGGTGAGGGGCGTGAACAGGCCCTCGGGTAGGGCTTCAAGGGCCTCAAGGATGCCCAAGTCATTGCAGACCCTGCGCACACCATCAACGGTGGCGTCGGAGTTCATGGCCGTGAGATTGGACCACACCGTGCCCGGTAGCAACTCCACGCTTGTCATTACATAACCGATGTTGCGCTGCAGGCCATCGGTGCTGAACTGGCGGTAGTCGTTGCCATCAAAGAACAAGGTGCCGCTGGTGAGCGGATAGAGCTGGTCGATCACCTTCAGCACCACACTCTTGCCGGAGGCGGCCTGGCCCGTCACTGCCAGGATCTGGCCCGGGCTCACGGATAGGGACACCCGGCTGAGGGCGAGCTGGGCGTCATTGCCGAGGCGAGAGGAAACGGAGTCCAGCAGCAGGTTGCCCCGCAGACGAGGCACGTTGGATTCGGTGGAGGGCTTGCTGCCGCCTCGCAGCTTGAGGAACGACTCCAGTTGGTTGTACTGGTTCAGCATGCTGCTGTAGCGCAGCACGGCATTCATCAGCTGTTGAAACGGGGTGAAGATGCGCCACACGAAGAACATGGCCGCGATCAAGGTGCCCATGGCCGCCGGATCCAACATCTCGCCGGAGGTGATCATCCAGGCCCCCACCGCCAGGGTGAGCACACCCGCCATCTGGGAGGTGGAGCTGATCAGCACCTGGAGGCGGCTGACCTGCTTGTTGAGCTCCAGGCTGCTCTTGCTGCTTTCAGCCGAAAGCCCCCGCAGCCGTTGCAGCCAGACCCAGCCGATGTTGGATGTTTTCACCTCCAGGAAACGGGAGACCAGCTCCTGCTGGGCCAGGCCAATGCCACTGCCGGTGCTGAGGCTGAGGGCGGCGGCCCCGGCGTAGTAGCGGGCCAGGAAGAACACCACAAAACCGCTGATCAGCATCAGGGCGATTGGCACAATCACCAGCCAGCCGCCAATCACGGCCACCGCTGCCAGGTAGACGACGATGAAGGGAAAATCCAGCAGGGCCAGGGCCAAAGGCCCCTGCAGGTAGCCCAGCAGGGTATCGAGATTGCGGAGGCGGTAATAGAGACCGTTGCGACCGATGGTTTCGATCTGGCGGTAATCGAGCGAGAACAGCTTCTCCACGATTCCTACGCCCATCAGGCTCTCGATCCTGCCAGCGAGCAGGGCCAGTTGGCCGGAACGCCACTGGCGCAGAATCCAATCGAGGCCGAACAGCACCACCACGCCCAGGAAGATCCAGAGGGTGGAGATGATGCTGTTACTCGGAATCGAGACGGCGTAGATGGCGCGGATGTAGAAGGGCAGCGCCAGGGCCAGCAGGCTGAGGCTGAAGCTGATGGCGTAGAGGACGCCGATCCGGTTGGTGAAGCGATAGAGGATCTGCTGGAGCAGGTTGGTGCGATCCAGCGCGGCCTTCTCCTGCAGCAGCAGCACCTGCCCCCCGGCCGGCAGGGTGGTGGGATCCACCCGGCCATTGACATTGCCGGCGATCACCGCGCCGTGGCTGTCGCGGGAGAGGACGTAGGGGACGCTGTCGGGGCTGAGATAAAGGGCCGGTAGCAGGTGGGGGTTGAGTTGACTCCAGCCCTGCAGGGCCTCCAGGCGGCTGCCGTAGCCCAGGCGCAGCAGCACGTTGCGGATGTCCACCAGGTCCATCTGGCGGGGATCTTCACCGATCAGTTCGAACAGTTCCTCCGGCCGGCCTGTCCAGAGCAGCTGCTGCAGCAGCAACCGCAGACAGAAGGCCATCGGGGCCTCCGCGCTGAGGGTGAGGTCCCGTAGTAAGACATTGCGGCTGGTCATCGGGCCACCTCAGCGGTGAACGCGGGCAGTTCGATCGTGAGATCCGTGAGCGACTTCAGGGCGTTGCCGGCTCCGCAGATCAGCACGGTGGTGCGGCCGTGGGTGCGCTTGAGCAGCCGGGCGAAGCCATCGATGAACTCCTTGCCGTAGGAGCTGTCGCTGAGGTCCACCAGCAGGAGCCGCGGGTCCACGGTGACGCCTCGGATGAGTTGGAACTGCTGCAGGGTGTCGCGGGAGAGGCCCGTGGGGACGGAGGTGCCCAGGGCTGTGCTGTAGCCCTCGGAGAGCCCCCGGACCTTGTCGTCGGTGCGCGCCAGCACCGACCAGAACAGGGCCTTGCGGCTGTAGCGATTGGGCTGGAAAGAGGTGATGTTCTGCAGCAGGGTTCCATCAAAGAACTTTTGCGAGGGATCGACGTAGATCACCTCTTGCCGCAGCCGCTCTCGGTTGTAGCTGGAGATCGGCAGACCATTGAGGGTGAGATCGAGGCCTGTCTCCACCTGCAGGAGGGAAAGAAAGAGATGGCGCGCATCGGCTCCGGTGTTGGTATCGCGCACCAGCACCGCCTCACCGGCTGGAATCGGGGGCAGGGCCATGCCATTGACCTTGAGCGCAATGGGTTCGCCGGGGTCAAGGTCGGCCTCTCCCCCCTCGGATTCAGCGGGCATGTCCATCAGGGTGTCCAGCTCTTCACGGGCATGGATCAGGCGCCTGTAGCTGCTCCACAGCCCCATGGCCTGTTGCCAGGGCTGCAGGATCTTGCCGGCCAGCAGCAGGCAGGCCGCCAGGCCCCCCAGCATCAGCTGGCCCGTGATCACCAGGAAGGCCCCCCAGGTGACAATGGCCGCCATCGTGGCCTGGTTCATCAGGCTGCTGAAGGCCTGGTATTCGCCGGTGGCGTTGTTGTTCTGCATCCGCTGCCAGGCCAGCCGTTCCTGCCGTTCCTCATTGCCGATGAGGAAAAAACGTCCCAGTCCGTTGGCCTTGATCAGATCGATGGCCGACATCAACTGCGACTGGTAGTTGACCCGCTCCAGCTCCAGTTCATCCTTCTGGCGTGAAACGGCCTCGAAATCCTGGGCGAACTGGAGGGAGCGGAATAGGTAGATCAGGATCGCCAGCACGGCGATGATCCCCACGGAGCCGCCGATCAGGAACAGCACCAGCACGAACAACAGCGAAAAGGCCAGATCGATAGCGGTGGTGAAGGCCTGGATGGCACTCTCATCCCGCAGCAGGTTGATGCTGTTGAGCCGCTCTGCATGGGTGGAGGGGGGCTCGCGCAGGTATTCACTCAGACGGAGCTGGGTGAAGTGGGCGAGGGCCTCCATGCGCCGTTGGTGCTCAACGCGGGCACCATCAAAACCGGTGATGTCGGTGCGAACCATGCGCAGCCAGGCCGAGAGCCCCAGGAGCACCACCACGCCGATGGTGAGCACCGTGAGGCTGGATAGGGCCTTGGTCGGCAGAACGGTGGTGTAGACGAGGTTGACGTAGATGGGCGACGCCAGCTCCAGCAGGTTGATCAGCACCGAGCTGACCACGATGAGGCCAACCTGGTATTGGCTCCAGTCGGTGGTTCGAAGGGATTGGAAAAATTGATGGTTGGTGAGTTCGTCCAGCAGATCCAATTGCTGGTGAAAGAAGCTCCCCACCTTGGATCCCAGTGACCTCAGATACGACGTTTTCCGAGGGGGGGCCATAGCACGAACAATTCAGATCACGACAAGTTGAACCAATGACCGCTCACTCCCTTTAGTGGGGCCGCCCCAACAGCCGGATTCCGGTCGGAATGAAGCCGTTGGGCCTCCAGGTGTCGTCAATTTGACCGTACAGCAGTTTGGGCTGCGCGTAGGTAAGAACACATGGTTCTAGCTGGCTAGGGTGGTATCAAGCTCGGTGCTCTAACGCAAGGCATGCTACGGATCCGTCTGCCTGCGCCCCAGGTTCAGTTGGAGTTGATCGCCACCGGCAGGGGCAACCGCCAGCCCTTTCAGGTGCTTGGCCCCACAACGGAGGTGGCCTTTGTCGAGGAGTTGCTCGAACAGCAATTCGGCAGCCTCACCATCAACCCGTCCGAGCTCTTTGATTTCCTCAGCACGGACCCCTGGGTGAAGGAGCGCTTCAGCCAGCCCCAGTTGGTGGACGGTGATCTCAAGCAGCACCTGACCCAGGAGGTCAGCTTCCAGCGCCAGACCCTGGGCGACAAGCTGGTACAGGCCGGCATCCTGGACATCGACGAGCTGGAAAAGCTGCTGGAGGACTACCGACCCTTCGCCAGCACCCAGCGGTTCGGCGAATTCCTCAAGCTCAATCTCCAGGTGCCGCCAGCCCTTTTGGAGTTGCTGCTCAATCCCACCCTCTTCGATGGTGGCGGCTTCAATGACAAGCGCCTCGGGGAGAGGTTGGTGGAGCTGAATGTGATCACCGCCGACCAGTTGCAGGGGGCCCTGGACGCCCAGAAGCAGGGGGGCGGCATGCTGGGCGAAGTGCTGGCCAAGCAGGGCCTGATCAGCGACACCATGGCCCGCTTTTTCTCGCGGGCCCAGATCAACGCCCAGGGGCACATCGAATACACGGCCACCTGAGGTGGCCTCAGCGCCAGAGGGCGTCGGCCATGCGGCAGGTTTGTGCGATCGGGCCCACGTCATGCACCCGCACCAGGTCAGCGCCGCCGGCGATCGCCCGGGCCACCGTGGCGGCGGTGCCCCATAGCCGTGCCCGGGGCCTGGGTTCCGCCAGCACCTCGCCGATGAAGCGCTTGCGGGAGGGGCCCACCAGCAGGGGGAATCCCTCCGCCCTCAGCAGCGGCAGCGCCTTCAGTAAGGCGATGTTCTGGGCTGTGGTCTTGGCGAAACCCAGGCCCGGATCCCAGATCAGTTGTTGCCGGCGGAGGCCCGCCGCCATCGCCGCTTCGGTGGCCCGCAGCAGCTCGTCACGCACATCGACGGCCACATCTCCGTAGCTGGCCAGAGCATCCATGGTGGCGCTGGTGCCCCGGCTGTGCATCAGCACATAGGGGCAGCCGGCCGCCGCCACCAGCGCCAGCAGGGCTGGGTCGCCCCGGCCGCCGCGCACGTCATTGATCCAGTCGACACCGGTCGCCAGGGCCTCCTCCGCCACGGCGGGGCGGAAGGTGTCGACCGACAGCAGGGGCCTGCTTTCACGGGCCCCGGCAGGGACCCGATCCTCCAGCTGGCGGCGAATGGCCCCCAGGGTTGGGATCACCCGGCGGATCTCCTCTCGATCGTCCACCTCTGCGGCCCCGGGGCGGGTGCTCTGGCCCCCAAGATCGAGCACATCGGCCCCCTGGGTTACCATCCGCTCGGCGGCCGCCAGGGCCCTGGCGGTGCTGGCGAGGCGGCCGCCGTCACTGAAGGAGTCGGGCGTGAGGTTGAGCACCCCCATCACGAAGGTGCGCGATCCCCAGGGGAGGCTGGAGCCTGTTCGGGGTGTGTCCCCTCCGAACTCAGGCGGTGACGGGGAGTTGGTAAGCGGCAATGCGTGCGAAGCCGACGGGATCGAGGGCGGCACCCCCCACCAGCACGCCATCGATGTGGGGCTGGGCCATCAACTGGTCGATGTTGTCAGGCTTGACCGAGCCTCCGTATTGGATGGTGACGGCGGGAAAGCCCACCCAGCCACGGATCAGGCCGCAGATCCGGTTGGCTTCGCTGGCTTCGCAGGTCTTGCCGGTGCCGATGGCCCAGATCGGTTCGTAGGCCACGATCAGCCGGCTGGGGTCGACCCCCTCGAGTCCCTGCTCCACCTGGCGACGGATCACCAGCTCGGCCTCGCCGCCCTCCCGCTGGTCGTCGCTCTCGCCCACGCAGACGATCGGGATCAAACCCGCCGCCTGGGCCGCCCGGGCCCGACGGTTGATCTGCTCGTCGGTTTCGCTGAAATACTTGCGCGGTTCGCTGTGGCCAACGATCGCGTAGGCGACGCCGTGCTCCAGCAGCATCGGGGCAGACACCTCGGCTGTGTAGGCGCCGTTGCCCTCCCAGTGAACGTTCTGGCTGGCGATGCCCACGTTGCTGCCGGCAAGGGCGTCGGCCAGGGTGGAGATGGCCGTGAAGGGTGGAGCCAGCACCACCTCGCGGCCCTCAGGCAGGGCGCTCACCAGGGGCAGGAAGCGTTCGGCATAGGACCTGGTCTCGGCACAGGTCATGTGCATCTTCCAGTTGCCCGCGATGACCACCTTGCCCATCAGGAGTTCCCCACGCCGAAGTGTTCCACAACCTAAAGCGCAGCCGATCCTCCCCATCCAGCGCCGGGGACGACGACACGTTGGCCGCGCAATTCCACCTGGTCGCCCGAGCTGATTTGGCGGCCGCGCCGATCCTCAACCACGCCGTTCACCCTCACTTCCCCCTGCTGCACCCAGAGCTTGGCTTCGCCACCGGTGGCCACCAACCCGGACCATTTGAGGAACTGATCGAGCCGAAACGTGCGAATGGGCTCTTGCGGAGGGGTGTCTGGACCCGTGGGAGCCGTCAAAACTGCACTGATAGGGTGCCCCGATGCTCGCACCTCCGTCGGCTGGCTTCCGTCGGCTCCTGCCGCTTCTGAAGCCCTACCGCCGCAATCTGGTGGCCGGCGGGCTGTGCATGGTTGTGTTTGTGGGCTGCTGGCCCCTGCTGGCCTGGTTGGCGGGCCAGCTGATTCCGGCCATAGGCGCCGGTGACTTTGCCAAGGTGCTCCGGGTGATTGGCCTGGCCCTCACCGTGTTCATGGTGCAGAAGCTGGCCCAGTTCGGCCAGGACACCCTGCTGGCAGGGCCGGCCCTGCAGGTGAGCCAGGACCTGCGCCGGGAGCTGTTTGCGCGCCTGCAGCGCCTGGAGTTCGGGGCCCTTGAGAAGCTCTCCTCCGGTGACCTCACCTATCGCCTCACCGAGGATGCCGATCGGGTGGGGGAGGTGATCTACAAGACCATCCAGGACACCACCCCCAGCGCCCTGCAGCTGGTGGTGGTCTTCGGCTACATGGTCTTCCTCGACTGGCAGCTTTCCCTGGCCACCCTCCTGCTGGCTCCGGTGGTGGCCGTGCTGGTGAGCGTGTTCGGTGCCCGGGTGATGGCCGCCGCCGAGCGCAGCCAGAAACAGGTGAGCGAGCTGGCTTCTCTCCTGGGGGAGGCCATCGGCGGCCTGCCCCTGGTGCGGGCCTTCGCCGCCGAAGCCTGGTTGCAGGAGCGCTTTGACCTGGAGATCGACCTGCACCGTCGTGCCCGTTACCGCACCCAGCGGCTGCTGGCGCTGCAGTTCCCCGTGGTGGGTTTCCTCGAAGCCGCCGGCATCCTCACCGTTCTGCTGATCGGTGCCGCCCGCATCGAGGCGGGGGGCCTCAACAGCCAGGGCTTCAGCAGCTATGTGGCGGCTCTGCTGATGCTGATCGACCCGATCTCCCACCTCACCACCAACTTCAACGAGTTTCAGCAAGGTCAGGCCTCCCTGCGTCGCCTGCGCAGCATCGAGGACGAACCCGTGGAGGTGCCCGACCGCCCCGGTGCCCAGGCCCTGGGACCGGTGAGTGGGGCCCTTGATCTGGAGCAGGTGAGCTTCGCCTACACCGATGGACAGCCGGTGCTGCGGGACCTCAGCCTGCGGGTGGAGCCGGGCCAGGTGGTGGCCCTGGTGGGTCCTTCGGGGGCGGGGAAGAGCACCCTGTTCTCCCTGTTGCTTCGCTTCAACCGCCCCGATGGCGGACGCATCCTTCTTGACGGCCACGACCTCAACGACCTGCGGGCCGCTGAACTGCGGCGGGCCGTGGCCCTGGTGCCCCAGCAGAGCAGCGTCTTCTCCGGCACCGTGGCCGAGATGATCCGCTTCGGCCGTGCCGCCAGCGACGATCAGCTGCGGCAGGCCGCCCGGCTGGCCAATGCCGATGGCTTCATCGAGGCGCTGCCCGGCGGCTATGGGGCCCGCCTGGAGGAGCGGGGCAGCAACTTCTCGGGTGGACAACTCCAGCGGCTGGCGATCGCCCGGGCCGTGCTGGGCAACCCGGCGGTGCTGCTGCTGGACGAGGCCACCAGTGCCCTCGATGCGGAATCGGAAGAGGCCGTGCAGCGGGGTCTCCAGCAGGCCATGGCGGGACGAACCGTGTTGGTGATCGCCCACCGCCTGGCCACCGTGCAGGGGGCGGACCAGATCCTGGTGCTCGATCAGGGGAGGATCGTGGAGCGGGGTAGCCATGATCGGTTGATGGCACGGGGGGGCCGCTACCGCGAGCTCTGCGAGCGTCAGCTGATCCGCGTCAGTCCCTGAACACGAAACGAGCAGCTCCATGGCGGAAACTCCCGATCCTCCCTTTGCCTTTCCCCAGTGGGAATACAGGGTGATCCACATCAACGTGGAGAACAACGCTCCCCCCGAGCCCCCCAATCCCCAGGTGGCGAGCCAAAAACTGCAGGGCATGCTCAGCCCGGAGTTCATCACCCGGGAGTTTCCCCAGCAGTACGGCGCCCCACCGCCCCCCCGCCATCCGGCCGAGCAGCTTCAGTTCTTCCTCAATCTTCTGGGCAAGGAGGGATGGGACATGGTCGGCTCCGAGAGGGTGGGTGCCCTGCTGATGTTCTTCTTCCGGCGTCCGTTGAGGGCCCTGCCCAAGGTGCTGCCCCAACCGGCCGAGCAGCAGGGACCCCCAGAGGGGGGGCCCGTAACCTGATGGCTGCCTTGCGCACACGCCCGTGACCGAAGACCTCCAGCAGCCCCCCATCCTCACCTTCGAGGACAAGCGCTACGACCTCAACAACCTCCCCGATGAAGTCAAGGAGCTGGTGAGGGGCATGCAGGTGGCCGATGCCCAGCTGCGCCTCCATGAGGACACCCTCAAGGTGCTGGTGGTGGGCCGCCAGTCGCTGGCCGCCCAGCTGAACGAGCGGCTCAAGACCATCACCCCCCTGCCCTGACCCTCAGGCGTCCAGGGGGGAAAGATCCTCGAAGCGGAAGATCTGGTGGCTGACGCCCCCTTCCGCCTCGGCCTCTTCGGTTTCCACCTGGCGCTCCGCCAGCACCCAGGGGCCACCGTGGCCCAGGGGTGCAAAGGTGTCGGTGAAGGAGCTTGCGCCCCCCTTGGCCTCACCGGTGGTGGGGTCGGCGTAGCGGCTGCTGTAGGTGTGGCTCAGGTAGCCCGCTCCGGTGTCGGTGGTGCTGCCGGTGAAGATGGTCACCACGGTTCCGTGGATGTGGCGATGCACCATCGTCACCACGTTGTCCTTGATGCGGTAGCGGTCGCCGGCGCCCTTGCCGCTCACGATCACCTCCAGCCCCACCGCGTCGGTGTCCCCGGCGGTGAAGGTGTTGTCGCCGTGGGTCTGCTCGAAGCTGCGGCGCACCCGATGGATGGCCACCTCCCAGAGCTGGGAGGCCACCGCCTTGGTGATCGCCTCATCGTCGATGCCTTCCACCTTGGCCTTGAGGTCGGAGCCCACCTGGAAGGTGCCCTCGACGCGGCGATCACCCTGCTGCCAGATGCAGCGACCGCCGTAGCCAGGGAAGCCGGAATCCCAGGTATAGCGGTTCTCGTAGGCGGCCCGGAAGGCGGCCGTGACATCGGTGCCGGGGGTGGTGGCACTGGAAAGGGCAACGGTCAAGGTGGTGCATGGGCAGGGGATCCAACCCTACCCAGGGGATGCCCTCAGGCGGAAAGACCCAGCTGCTCCGCACTCCAATCAATCAGCGCCTGAGCCGCCCCAACACCAGTGCAAGTTCGGCACCGCATTCGATCGGCAGGTTGTCCAGCAAAAGCGCCACAAGGTCAGGCTAGGCATCGCTCACTCAGCCAGCCGCCGCCGGCGCGTGGATGTCCTGCAGGGCCGTCACCGTGAGGCTGTGGGCCTGCAGGGCGGTGATTGCCTCCACCGCGGCCCGGGCCCCGGCAAGGGTGGTGACCGTGGGCACGGCGTAGTCGAGGGCGGCCCGGCGCAGGTAGCGGTCGTCGTGGGCGGCCTGGCGGCCGATCGGTGTATTCACGATCAGTTGGATCCGGCCAGAGCGGATGGCGTCTTCAATGTTGGGACGACCCTCGTGCACCTTCAGGATCGGCTCCACCTTCAGCCCCGCCTCGTTCAGTACCCGGGCCGTGCCCGTGGTGGCGATCAGGGAGAAGCCCAGGGCCTCCAGCCCCCTGGCCACCGGCACCAGGGCCAGCTTGTCGCGGTCATGGGTGGAGAGGAAGGCGGTGCCGCCGGTGGGCAGGGCTTCACCGGCCGCCAGTTCCGCCTTGGCGTAGGCCATGCCGAAACTGACGGCGCTGCCCATCACCTCCCCGGTGGAGCGCATTTCAGGGCCCAGCACCGTGTCGGCGCCGGGAAAACGCTTGAACGGCAGTACCGCCTCCTTGACGTTCTGCAGCGGGGGCCGGGGTTCCTCGGTGAGCCCCAGTTCGGTGAGGGTGCGGCCCGCCATCAGGCGGCTGGCGATTTTGGCCAGGGGCACGCCCGTGGCCTTGGCCACGAACGGCACCGTGCGGGACGCCCGCGGATTGGCCTCGATGATGAACACCTCGCCATCGCGCACGGCGAACTGGAGGTTGATCAGACCGCAGACCTTCAGGGCCAGGGCCAGGTCCCGACTCCAGCGGCGAATCGTGGCCAGGGCCTCCGGCTCCAGCGACACGGCGGGCAGGGCACAGGCGGAATCTCCGGAGTGGATGCCGGCGGGCTCGATGTGCTCCATCAGGCCGCCGATCACCACCCGGCCTTCCCGATCGCAGAGGGCATCGACGTCCACCTCGATGGCGTTCTCGAGGTACTGGTCGATCAGCACCGGGTGATCCGGTTCCACCTGGACCGCCTCCACCATGTAGCGGTTCAGTTCCTCCTCGTCGAAGACCACCTCCATGGCGCGGCCCCCGAGCACGTAGCTGGGCCGCACCACGACGGGGTAGCCCACCCGCTCGGCCACGGCACGGGCCTCGGCATCGCTGCGGGCCAGGCCGTTGCGGGGTTGGCGGATGTCCAGTTCCCGCAGGATCGCTTCAAACTGCTCCCGGTCTTCGGCGCTGTCGATGGATTCGGGCGAGGTGCCCCACAGGCGGGTGCCGGTGGCGAGGCCCTCCGGTGTGGCCAGCCAGCGCTGCAGCGGCAGGGCCAGCTTGAGGGGGGTCTGGCCGCCGAACTGAACGATCACCCCTTCGGGTTTCTCCGCCTCGATCACATTGAGCACGTCTTCGAGGGTGAGGGGCTCGAAGTAGAGCCGGTCGCTGGTGTCGTAGTCGGTGGACACCGTTTCCGGGTTGCTGTTCACCATCACCGTGGCGAAGCCTTCGCCTTGGAGGGCAAAGGAGGCGTGGCAGCAGCAGTAGTCGAATTCGATCCCCTGGCCGATGCGGTTCGGACCGCCCCCCAGGATCATCACCTTGCGGCGGCTCTCGGGTCGCACCTCGTCCTGGGGGGCCAGCGGCGTCAGGTTGCCATCGGCGCTCAGGCGCTCGAGGGGCCGCTCATAGGTGGCGTAGTGGTAGGGGGTGGAGGAGGCGAACTCGGCGGCGCAGGTGTCGACGGTCTTGAACACCGCGTTCACCCCCAGCCCCTGGCGGCTGCGGCGCACCGTCAGTTCGTTGCTGCCGGTGGCCCAGGCGATCTGGCGATCGGAGAAGCCCAATTGCTTGAGCTCCAACAGGGCCGCTGCCGAGAGGTCGCCCAGGACCTTGCCCGCCAGCAGGCGCGTCTGGGCATCGATCAGACGGCGCAGCTTGGCCAAAAACCAGGGATCGATGGCGCTGAGGCCATGGATCGTGTCGTCGTCGTATCCGGCCACCATCGCCGCGCGCACCGCGAAGATGCGATCCGGCGCCGGTGTGCGCAGCAGGCGGTCGAGTTCGGCGCCCTCGATCGGGGTGTCGGGCCGGTCGCAGCCCCAGCCGGCATGGCCGGTTTCCAGCGATCGGACCGCCTTCTGGAACGATTCCTCGAAGCTGCGGCCGATGGCCATCGCCTCCCCCACCGACTTCATCGAGGTGGTGAGCACCGCCGGGCTGCCGCGGAACTTCTCAAAGGCGAAGCGCGGAATCTTCGTGACCACGTAGTCGATCGTGGGTTCGAAGCAGGCCGGCGTCTTGCCGGTGATGTCGTTGAGGATCTCATCGAGGGTGTAGCCCACCGCCAGGCGGGCGGCGATCTTGGCGATCGGAAAGCCGGTGGCCTTGCTGGCCAGGGCCGAGCTGCGGCTCACCCGGGGGTTCATCTCGATCACCACCACGTCGCCGTTGGCGGGGTTGATGGCGAACTGGATGTTGCTGCCGCCGGTTTCGACGCCGATCTCGCGGATGATGGCGATTGATTGGTCGCGCAGCCGCTGGTACTCCCGGTCGGTAAGGGTTTGGGCCGGGGCCACGGTGATGGAGTCGCCCGTGTGCACCCCCATCGGATCGAGGTTTTCGATGCTGCAGATGATGACCACGTTGTCAGCCAGGTCACGCATCACCTCCAGCTCGAACTCTTTCCAGCCGATCAATGACTGCTCGATCAGGATCTGGGAGACGGGGCTGGCCTCGAGGCCGCTTTTGCTGAAGGCGCGGAACTCCTCCGGGTTGTAGGCGATGCCGCCGCCGGAGCCGCCGAGGGTGAAGGCGGGGCGGATGATGCGCGGGTAGCTGCCGATCTGTTCACCCACCACCTCCGCTTCCTCCAGGGTGGAGGCGATTCCGGAGGGGCAGACGGCCACGCCGATGCGTTCCATGGCCTGCTTGAACAGGTTGCGGTCTTCCGCTTTCTGGATCGCTTCCAGGTTGGCGCCGATCAGCTCGACGCCGTACTTGGCCAGGGTGCCGTTCTCGGCCAGGGCCACCGCCAAGTTGAGGGCGGTCTGGCCGCCCATGGTGGGCAGGAGGGCATCGGGCCTCTCCAGCTCGATCACCCGGGTGACCACCTCAGGGGTGAGGGGCTCGATGTAGGTGCGATCCGCCATGTCCGGATCGGTCATGATCGAGGCGGGATTGCTGTTCACCAGCACCACCTCAAAACCCTCTGCCCGCAGGGCCTTGCAGGCCTGGGTGCCGGAGTAATCGAACTCGCAGGCCTGGCCAATCACGATGGGCCCGGACCCCAGCAGCAGGATGCGACGCAGATCCGTCCGGCGGGGCATGGGGGAAGCGGGGCAGCCAAACCTGCCTAGCCTCTCACGGTCTCCCGCTGCGCCTGCCCCACCGCCACCGGCCATTCCCCGGCGGTGGCTAATCTGATGGGAATCCGTGGTCGTCACCGCAATCCATGAGCGAACTCCAGCGCCTGAAGGGGCTGTTGCCTCCTGAGATGCAGAGCTGGGTGTTCGTGGAAGCCGCCGCCGCCGCCGACCCTGCCCTGATCACCATTGAGGAGATCGGCCGGGACGAGGTGGAAATTCAGGTGGACCTGGAGAAGTGGGATCTGCTGGCCCTGGACCACCGCAACCTGCTGTTCTGGCATGAGGTGGGCCGGGTCCAGAACGACGCCGTTCCCCGCGACGGCTGGGAGATGGCCGCCCTGGCCATCGGCCTGGGCGGGGCCATCGGCGAGCTGTGGGTCCAGGACGGCCTGCTGCTGATCCTGGCGGTGGGCCTCTCCGGGTTTGCGGGCTACCGCCTCTACCTCAAGAACAACTCCGAGAAGCGTCTGGCGGATGCGATCGAGGCCGATGAGCGGGCCATCGACCTGGCCACCCGCTTCGGCTACACCCTGCCCAATGCCTACAAAAGCCTGGGTGGCGCCCTCAAGGAGTTGGTGGAGCAGAGCCGCAAGAAGAAGAAGCGGGCTTTCTTTGAAGACCGGCTGGAGGCCCTGCGCAAGAGCGCCGGCAAGGCCCGGGCCGAGATGGCCCAGCAGCAGGGCAGCCGCCAGTCGGTCACCAGTGAGAACGTTTATGGCTGAACCAGTGACCCCTTCCCTTGACAGCGCCGCCCTGGCCCACCTGGCGGCCGAGGCCTGCGACGACCGTAAGGCGGTCGACATCCGGCTGATCCGCGTCGAGGAGGTGTCGTCCCTGGCCGATTGGTTCGTGATCGCCAGTGGCCTCTCCGACGTCCAGGTGCGCGCCATCGCCCGGTCCGTTGAGGATCGGCTGCAGAGCGATGCGGGCCGTCTGCCCCTGCGCAAGGAAGGCCAGACGGAGGGCCGCTGGCTTCTGCTCGATTACGGCGAGGTGATCGTGCATGTGCTGACCCCCACGGAGCGCGCCTACTACGACCTGGAGGCCTTCTGGGGCCACGGTGAGCAGGTGCCGTTCCAGGGGGCCCATGGTGCCCTGGCGGGCTGAACCGAGGGGATCCCCGTGGCGGAGTACACCCTCACCGACGAACCCTGCCCGGTGCCGCCGGAGCAGCGACCGCTTGAGGAGTACGGCCAGTTCTGCCGCTCCTGGTTCTTCCATTGGCCCGCCGAGAGCACCTTTTCCCTGCTGCGGCCCCTACTGATCAGCTGGTTGGTCGCCCTGCCCCTGAGCCTGCTGGTGACCAGCGGCAGCTGGGCCCTGCGCCATCACCCCCTGCTCTTGACCGCCATCGCCGTTTTGGGGGCCAATCTGTTGCCCCTGGCCCTGCTGGTGCGGCAGTGGCTGGGCTGGCGCTATCTGCTGCAGCGTCTGCGCTCGGAGCGGATCGCCTACGAGGAATCGGGCTGGTACGACGGGCAGGAGTGGGAGAAGCCCCTGGCCTGGCGCCAGCGCGATCTGTTGGTGGCCCGCCATCAGGTGGGTCCGGTAATGCGGCGTCTGGAGATGGCCCTGGCGCTGGTGATCGCTTTGCTGCTGGTGGGAACCTGCCTCTGTCAGGCTTTCTGATTCCGCCGGGGCCCGCGCCCCCCACGCGCCCGCGATGTCCCTGTCCTCCAGCTTCGGTACCCCCCAGCGTCCCGGTGTTCCCCCCCTGGAGGTGCGCGTGCTGCGGGACGGCATCCTCGAGTCGGTGCATCGGGCCCATGCGGTGGTCACCGACCAGCGGGGCCGGGTGCTGATGCGGGCCGGTGATCCCCAGCAGCTCAGCTTCGTGCGTTCGGCCCTGAAGCCTTTCCAGGCGCAGGTCTACGTGGGCAGTGGGGCCGCCGATGTGGCCGGCAACGACGACAGGGGCCTGGCGATCGCTTGCTCCTCCCACAACGGCAGCCCCGCCCATGCCCGCGAGGCGTTCAAGCTGCTCTGGAGCGCCGATCTGGAGACCGAGCGGCTGCAGTGCCCGGTGCCGGCCTGGGGGACCAGCCCGCTGGAGCACAACTGCTCCGGCAAGCACGCCGCCTTCCTGGCCGCCTGCCGGCGCCTGCATTGGCCCCTTGAGAGCTACCTGCAGGTGGACCACCCGTTGCAGCAACAGGTGCTGCGTCGCGTTGGTGAGCTGCTCGGCATGCCCGGCGCCGAGCTGGTGACGGCCAAAGACGACTGCGGTGCCCCCACCCTGCAACTCCAGCTGGCCCAGATGGCCCTGCTGTTCGCCCACCTGGGGGCGTCGGAGCAGGCTGATCTGGAACGGCTCAGCCGGGCCATGCTCGCCCACCCCGAACTGGTGGCCGGTGAGGGGCGGTTTGACACCGAACTGATGCGCCGCGGCCATGGTCAGGTGGTGAGCAAGGGGGGCGCCGAGGGGATCCAGTGCCTCAGTCGCACCGGGGAGGGGCTAGGGCTGGCCATCAAGGTGATCGATGGGGCCAGCCGGGCCAAGTACGCCGTGGCCCTGCATCTGTTGCGCCAGCTGGATTGGCTCACCCCCCTCACCCTCGAGGAACTGGAGCAGCGTTTCCTGGTGCCCGGGCCCTATGTGCGCCTGGAGGTCACCGGCGAGCTGCGCTTCGACGCCGTCCGCTGAGGCCACCCCTGCCGGATGCTCGGCCAGCCCTCAGGTGGCGCGGGCGTGGTTGCCCTGGCGCAGGGAGTCCCAAAGGGAGAGGGCCAGCATCACGATGCCGATCAGGCCGCTGAGCCATTCGGGCACGTGCAGCCCCCAGCGGCCGACCACCACGCCGGCCAGCATCAGGAACCCCAGGGCTCCGATGGCGTAGTGGGCACCGTGCTCGAGGTAGATCAGCTGCTCCAGGGCCCGCTCCCGGGTGAGCATCACCGTGAGGGAGCGGATGAAGAGGGCCCCCAGCCCCAAGCCAGTGAGGATCAGGGGCAGTTGGCTGGTGATGGCGAAGGCGCCGATGGTGCCATCGAGGCTGAAGGAGGCATCGAGCAGTTCCAGGTAAATCAGGCTGGCCAGTCCTCCCTGGGCCGCCAGGCGACCCACGGCCTCCTCCTCACCGCCAAAGAACTCCGCCAGGGAGGTGCTGAGGATCTGCAGCACCAGGCCCACCACGCCACTGATCAACACATCGCCCCGCAGCTCCCCGGGCACGGCGAGCCCCACCAGCACCAGCAGGGTGAGGGCCAGGGCCACCTCCAACGATTCGATCCGGCCGGCCTGGGACAGCCTCCTCTCCACGGTCTTGACCCAGTGGAGGGTCTTGGCGTCGTCCATGAAGTAGCGCAGGAACACCATCAGCAGGAACATGCCGCCGAAGGAGAGGATGCGCGGCTCCGCCAGCTCCAGCAGCTCCTTGTAGTGGGCGGGGTGGTGGAGGGCGGCATCGAGGGCCTCCCCCAGCCCGACCCCCCCCGCCAGAGCCACCAGCACGAGGGGGCCGAGGAAGCGCACGCCGAAGACCGGGATCACCAGGCCCCAGGTGAGGAAGAAGCGCTGCTGACCCTCGGTGAGGCGCTCCAGCACCCGGGCGTTCACCACGGCGTTGTCAAAGGAGAGGCTGATCTCCAGGGCCAGCAGCACCAGGGTCAGCCAGGCTGCCGTCAGGCCCCGGGTGGCCAGAACGGCCGCCAGGCCCAGCAGGCAGCAGAACAGGGGAACCCGCACATAGCGGAGATAGCGGGCCATGCCTGGGTCCGTTGGATTGCCGAAGGGTACCCCTGAGAGATACGATCCAAGAGGCGACGCGGGGTAGAGCAGTCTGGTAGCTCGTCGGGCTCATAACCCGAAGGTCAGGAGTTCAAATCTCCTCCCCGCCACCACTTCCCGGGAGATTCTTGTCCCGGTCTTGAACCCCTCCGATCGAAAGGATCGGAGGGGTTTTTGCATGGGCCAGCTCCTCCATGGGCGGCTGCGCTCGCCCGCTGGCGCTGCTGGAGAGAACGCCCCGTGCTGGGGAGGGTTCCCGGGGCCCCTCGTCCAAAAGGGCGCAGCCAGCGGGGGATTCCACTGCGGGGATGGCACCCAAGGGGAGCGCAGGGCGGCTGCCGTAATCTCAGCTCTTGCCCCTGTTCCCCCTGGATCCGGCTGCGATGGACTCTGCCAAGGCACCTTCCCCGGCTGGAGCGAACCCTTCCCCTCCTCCCTCCCTCGTGATTGTGGTGGCGGCGCTGCTCTGGGTGGGCGTGGATCTGATCGGTGACGGACTGCTGGCGACCCTGGAATTGCTCGGGGCCCGCACCCCCAGCGCCAGCCCCAGCGCCAGCCCAGAGCGCCTGGTGACCCCTTCCTGATGCCCGTCGACCCCATGCCCACCGACGCGATCGTCGTGGGCTCCGGCGCCACCGGTGGGGTGGCCGCCATGGTGCTGGCGGAGGCTGGGCTGAGGGTGCTGGTGCTCGAGGCCGGACCCGACCTGAGCGTGGAGCGGGCCCTGGGCTCGGAACCTTGCAACAGCCTGCGCCGCTTCGCCCAGCTGGGCAGCGGCAGCCAGCGCCTGCAGGCGAATCACCCCGGCTATTGGAAAGCCAACCCGGAGCTGTTCGTTGACGAACGGCAGAACCCCTACGGCACACCACCGGATCGCCCCTTCCTCTGGACCCGGGGCCGGCAGGTGGGTGGCAAGAGCCTCACCTGGGGCGGCATCACCCTGCGGCTCTCAGATCTGGAGTTCCGCGCCGGCGAGCGCGATGGCTATGGCCCCAGTTGGCCCATCGGCCACGACGACCTGGCGCCCTTCTACGGCCGCCTGGAGAGGATGCTGCGGGTCCACGGCGGCCTGGATGGCTTGCGGCAGCTGCCCGACGGCGACTACGGCCCTCCGCTGCCCTTCACGCCCGCCGAGGACCATCTGCGGGCCACGCTGCACGGGCAACTGGATCTGCCCCTGATCCATTCCCGTGGCTTTGCCCTGCACCGGGGCGGGGCCCGATCCGGTTGGCCCGCCTCCAGTTCCCAGGGGGGCGCCCTGGGGAAGGCCCTGGCCAGCGGCCGGGTGCAGCTGCGCAGCGACGCGGTGGTGAGCCATGTGGAGCTGGATCCCTCCGGATCCAGAGCCGAAGCGGTGGTTTATGTCGACCGCGCCAGCCGGCAACGCCACCGGGCCGCTGCGCCCCTGGTGGTGCTCTGCGCCTCGACGATCGAGAGCGTTCGCATCCTGCTCCATTCCCACGAACAGCAGCGGGGCGGAGGGCTGGTGGACCCCTCGGGCAGCCTGGGCCATTACCTGATGGACCACATCTCCAGCAGTCGCTTTTTCCGCCTGCCGGATCAGCCCACCCCAGAGCAGCCCCATGAGCTGTCGGGGGCCGGCAGCGTCTTCATTCCCAACACCAGCAACCTGCAGCCCGGCGAAGCACTGGGCTTCCTGCGCGGCTACGGGCTCTGGGGGGCCGTGCAGCGCTTCGATCCGCCCGCCCCCTTGAAACGCTGCTCCGCCGATGCCATCGGCTTCCTGATCGGCCATGGCGAGATGCTCAGCGACCACCGCAACCACGTGCGGCTGGAGGGCGGCCGCACCGATGCCTGGGGCCTGCCCACCGTTCACATCGATTGCCGCTGGGGCGACAACGAACAGGCCATGGTGGCCCACATGCAGGCGCGCATGGGGGAGGCCGTGGCGGCCGCCGGCGGTGAGATTCGCCCGCTCGAGGACCTGTTCCTCATGCCCCTGATCGAGCCCCTTTTGCGGCGCAGCGTCGCCCTGGCCCCCGGGGCGCCACCGCCTGGCTACTACATCCACGAGTTGGGGGGGGCCCGCATGGCGGCGCGGGAGAGCGATGGCGTGGTGAATGGTTGGAACCAGTGCTGGCGCGCTCCCAACCTGCTGGTGGTGGATGGGGCCTGCTGGCCCACGGCCGCCTGGCAGAGCCCCACCCTGACGGAGATGGCGATCACCTGGCGGGCCTGTGCCCATGCCGCCGATCGTCTGAGGTCCGGCGACCTGTGAGGGCTTCGAAACCCAGTGGTGCATCGGGTGTCGATGATCACAGTTTGCTCGGGGCGGTGGCCGCACACTCCATGGGCGACCTTTAACGGGTCGGGCAAGGGAGAACTCAGGCGGGGGTGTCAAAGCCCCCGCTTTTTTTTGGCCAGCCACCTCCCCTCCCTGGCGGCCGGGTGCGCTGTTTCGGTCGTTGGAGTCAGGGGCGTCCCTGATGGCGGAACAGCCCATGCAGGTAGTGCTGGGCCACGTTGCGATCGGTGCAGCCGTTCTGGAATAGGAAGCCGGCCAGGGCCGACGTCAGCACCCGGTACTGGTCCCACTGGGGATGGGCCTGGATGAAGGCGCGCATGCCCTCGAACAGGGCCTCGGGCACTTCCGCCTCGAGGCTGATGCTGGCCGCGGCAGCCTCAGGAGCTTTGAGGGCGGGTTCCCGGGCGATGCAGCGGGAGAGGTGATCACGATCAAAACCGGCGGACTCGTCCATGCCGCTGCCTAGTTCTTCAACTCCGTCCAAGTTGCGCCGCCCGTGAAGTGGACCCAGATAGCCATGGATGCCCCTCCGGCGTCAAAGGAGGGGCGCCTTGCGGAACGCACGGAACATCAGGTTGAGACCGACCGCCGCGCAGGGAATCTGGGCGAGGCCGTCAACGGTGGCATCGGATCATCGGACCGGGGGCTGGGCTGTCAAGTTCCCTGCGATCAAAAGCGGGAAATCCCCAATCGGTACGGCCCCGCCGCCTCTTAAGGCCCCTGAACTGTGGAAAAACCCACCCTGATCTGGGGAAAACCAAGATCCGCTGGGGAAATCGGCCATTGATCACCAGGGCTTATCAGACCCGTGTCTGTTGCGACCCACCCGATATCGAGACAGCTGCGCTGCCTGGCTGCGATGGGGGTGTCAGGAGCTCAAGACGGAGATGGGGGTTCCG
>Ga0194062_1000214_pt1 | contig 24470 bp, 25 predicted proteins | sample SepL2225m_MetaG_FD_155481 | JGI IMG/M metagenome (GOLD analysis project Ga0194062, IMG submission 155481) | Anoxic zone freshwater microbial communities from boreal shield lake in IISD Experimental Lakes Area, Ontario, Canada - Sep2016-L224-25m | ecosystem: Environmental > Aquatic > Freshwater >... | reverse complement strand
GCCTCAAGCGCAACCTTCGCCTTTAACTCGCCAGTGAAAACCTTGCGTTTCTTCTCGCTCACAACAACCCCCGTTTTCCAGAAGGCTACCATCTTAAATGATTGTCCGAAAATTGGGGTCCACTATAAAGCTCTCGATGAGTAATTGAATTAAAATAAAAATAAAATGCGAGTAGGATCGAAATTATACTAATAATAGTCCCAAATAGTGAACTAGAAATAATTTTATAGAATATACTCGTATTTTGTTTGTCTGAGTCTTGCATGACTAGTGATTGCCGTATTTTAACTATCTAAAGACAGCACTAGCCTTTTCCCAAGTACCGCCGCCGCACGTTCCAATTGCTTGATAGTTGGCGAATGACGGGGTTTTCCAATCTTTTCACAGAGTGCCAAGAAGAACCAAGTGCATAGGCAAGTTCACTCAAGGATTTATGTTCGGATTCTCTAGTTAGATGAACCAATAAAGCCGCTTGAGTAGCTGCGTCTGGTTCCACAACTTCCACTTCTTCTGACAGCAAAGGAAACGGTATGGAATCTTCTAGCTCCATGCGAACATCCAATACTAAAGACAGGCATTCGCCAGCGTTGAAACGTGCTTGTTCGATGGTGTCACCTTCGGTAATTGCTTCGGGAAAATCAGGAAAAGTCACCGTGAAACCACCCTCTGGTTGGGCTTCATAAGTGACTGGATAGGCGATTTTCATAAAATTATAAACAATCCGCATTGATTTAATTCCAAAGCCTTAGTTTAATTCTGGATAAAACTGGATTCCTTGCCTGTGACAGACATCGCTAAAATCACGCGGGTTGAATGTCACGATTGCTTTTATATGTAAAGTTTCATCAAATAGCATTTGCCGTAACACCAAATCAACCAAGCTTAAAGCCCGTCCTTGTCGTACATGAAAAAGGGTCTGAGATAAAGCAGCGTCACGATATTTTGCATCATCAATTTTCTGGTGATTGCCATGATTCAGTTCTGCCATAAACGTTTCCACCTGATGGCTTTTCTTGACGAACCGAGTGCTTAATGTTTCATATAGCGTCGGCCAAGGAAGCAGCCATTGATGGACGGTAAGTTTGTGTGCTACCGCCTTGGCTTGGCTGTGCCACTGGTCATGTTGATCATAAAGCCCAAGCCAAAATCCACTGTCTATCAGTATCCGCGCCATCAAACTTCCACATCTTCAACTTGGTTTCGTGTGCCATATCCCTCCCACGGCGCAAATTTGCGTTTGCCAACCAAAAAGCGGCCCTTGGTTTTGTCTGCTTCCCGCCAAACGGCATAGACCCTATCTTTTTTCGAGAAGTTGACCTGCTTAGTCAAATCTTCTTTCAGCGCGTCGTGAAAATCATCGACGGCATCGAATTCGATCATCGCCAGCCCATCGCCGCATTCTTTGGCTTCATGGTCATCCAGCCAAGCGTAGAGATTTTCATAATCGCCCCCGACCGCTAAATCGAAACTTAACCATACGGTTTTTTTCATTTCAAAACTCCGCAGGAGCTTTGTCATGCCACCCCGTCACCTGCTGATACTCATGGGCTACATTCAGCAAACGGCTTTCGGAGAAGTAATCGCCGATAATCTGCATTCCGACAGGAAGGTTCTTGGAGAAGCCGACCGGCAGGGACATGCCGGGCAGGCCGGCCAAGTTCACGGCGATGGTGTAGATGTCCGACAAATACATACTGATCGGGTCGGCGCTTTTTTCACCAAATCGGAACGCCACGGAAGGCGAGGTCGGACCCATGATGACATCGACTTCTTGAAAGGCTTGTTTGAAGTCTTCGCTAATCAGGCGGCGGATTTTCTGTGCTTTCAGATAATAGGCGTCGTAATAACCGGCGGACAGCACATAAGTGCCTATCAGAATGCGGCGTTTGACTTCCGCACCGAAACCCTCGCCTCTGGATCGGGTGTAAAGGTCGGCCAAATCCTTTGGGTTTTCGCAGCGATGTCCGTAGCGGACCCCATCGAAACGGGCCAGATTGGACGAGCATTCCGCCGGGGCGACGACATAATAAGCCGGGCCGGACAGATTCATATTGGGCAGTGAGACTTCTTTCACGGTCGCGCCTAATTTTTCATACTCGGCAACGGCTTCATGAATAAGCTTGGCAATGTCCGGATCCAAGCCTTCGCCAAAGAATTCCTTCGGCAGTCCAATCCGCAAGCCTTTCAAGCTATCGTTCAAGGTCGCGGAAAAATCGGCAACCGGACGGTTGACGCTGGTCGAGTCCTTTTCATCGAAGCCGGCCATGGTTTGCAGCATCAGCGCACAGTCCTCGGCGGTGCGGGCCATCGGGCCGCCTTGGTCGAGGCTGGAGGCGAAGGCGATCATGCCCCAGCGCGAAACCAGTCCGTAGGTGGGCTTTAGCCCGGTAATGCCACAAAAAGCGGCGGGTTGGCGGATGGAACCCCCGGTGTCGGTGCCGGTCGCCCCCGGCGCAATCCGTGAAGCGACGGCGGCAGCCGAACCACCGGAGGAACCGCCGGGAACGGCCCCCACATCCCAAGGATTCTTCACTGGGCCGTAATAGCTTGTTTCATTGGAAGAACCCATGGCGAACTCGTCCATGTTAAGCTTACCCAACATCACCGCGCCGGCTTGGTTGAAGCGTTCGACGACGGTGGCGTTATAAGGTGCGATGAAGTTGTCCAGCATTTTCGAGCCGCAACTGGTGCGCACACCCTGGGTGCAGAAAATATCCTTCTGCGCGATGGGGATGCCCGTCAATGTGTTAGACTGCCCGGACGAAAGGCGGTCATCGGCCTCCTTGGCTTGCGCCAGCGCCAATTCGTCGGTAATGGTTACGAAAGCATTGAGTCGTTTGTTGTGCCCTTGTATTCGTTGCAGAAAATGGGTGGTTAACTCAAGGCTGCTAAATTGCTTCTGGTGCAGTCCCTGGGCAAGTTCTGCGATGGTTTTATTATGCATCTTCTTTCGTCTCAAGCATGGGTTTCGTGTTGTTCATTCGATGACTTTTGGCACCAGAAACAAGCCCGCTTCAACCGAGGGAGAGTTGGCTTGGAACAATTCGCGCTGGTCAGCCTCGGTGACAAGGTCTAGGCGCAATCGCTGGGCTTGGTCCATGGGGTGGGCCATGGGCGCGACGGTGCGGGTGTCCAATACGCTCATTTGCTCGACGAAGTCGAGAATTCCAGACAAATCGCGGGCGTAAGCCTCGATTTTGTCAGCGTCGATGGCGATGCGTCCGAGCCATGCAATTTTGTTGACCTCTGCGGTGCTTAAGGACATTTATCTTCCCCATATGTTCGTTGAAATGTAGAAATATCATAACCCATCTTGCCCAAACCCCCACCCACTTGTTAAATTAAAACAATTTTCACGGAATTCGACACATGTTCAAACGTCTCCGCGGGTTTTTTTCCAATGATATGTCCATCGATCTGGGCACAGCCAACACGCTGATCTACATCCGCGGGCAAGGCATTGTTTTAAACGAGCCTTCCGTGGTGGCCATCCGCGAGGATAGGGCTAGGGGCACAAGGGTCGTCGCCGCTGTCGGCACGGCGGCGAAATCCATGCTCGGCAGGACGCCTGGCAATATCACTGCCGTCCGTCCGCTGAAGGATGGCGTCATCGCCGATTTCACGGTCACTGAGCAAATGCTCAAGTACTTCATCCAAAAAGTACACAAGAGCGAGTCTAGTTTGTTCAAGCCCAGTCCCAAAGTCCTGATCTGCGTCCCGTGTGGGTCAACCCAGGTGGAACGGCGCGCCATCAAGGAGTCGGCGGCAAGCGCTGGCGCCCGCGAGGTTTATTTGATTGAGGAACCCATGGCCGCAGGCATCGGTGCCGGCCTGCCGGTGGACGAAGCGCGAGGTTCAATGGTCATTGATATTGGTGGCGGCACTTCGGAAGTGGCGGTGATTTCCTTAAATGGGATAGTTTATTCCGCTTCGGTTCGCATCGGCGGTGACCGCTTGGATGAGGCTATCATGAATTATGTCCGCCGCAATTTTGGCACACTCATTGGCGAGGCAACGGCGGAGCGGATCAAGCACACCATAGGCACCGCTTACCCTGGCAGCGAAGTCATGGAGATCGAGGTCAGGGGGCGTAACCTGTCGGAAGGTGTGCCGCGCAGCTTTGTGTTGAATAGCAACGAGATTTTGGAAGCCTTGCAAGAGCCTTTGGCCGGCATTGTGCAGGCGGTCAAGCTGGCGCTGGAGCAAACCCCGCCGGAGTTGGGGGGTGACGTGGCCGAAACGGGCATCATACTCACCGGCGGCGGGGCGTTGCTTAGGGACATCGACCGCCTCATTGCCGAAGAAACCGGACTGCCCGTGTTGATTGCGGAGGATCCGCTGACTTGCGTCGTGCGGGGCGGAGGCAAGGCATTGGAATTCTTTGATAAGAAGGGCTCGGCGCCCTTCTCCCACGAATAAACCTACATTCGCAACCCTTGCGGATTGTTCGATGAAGGGCCAGCCATGAAACCCCTGTTCACCAAGCGCCCGTCGCCAAACTTCGGCCTGGCCGTCTGCGTGTTTGCCTCTCTGGTTCTGCTTGCGTGCGAACAGAAAGCCCTGCTGACACCCTTTCGCGAACTGTTTGCTTCCGCAATTTACCCCTTGCAACAGTTGGTCAACTCGCCGGTTCAGGCCGCTAGGAAGTTCGGTGAGGTTTTTTCATCACAGGCTCACTTGCTCGATGAGAATGAAGCATTGCGCAGGGAGCAAATGCTGCTTAAAGTGAAATTGCTGAAGTTCTCCGCCTTGGAACAAGAAAATCTGCGTCTTAGGGGGTTGTTGGACACTTCATTCAAGCTCGGCGAACAGGTTATGATTGCTGAATTGTTGGCGGTCAACTTGGTTCCTTACGAGCAGGTTGTGGTGGTCAACAAAGGCAGCCGTTTCGGGGCATATCCTGGCCAGCCGGTGATGGATGCCAACGGTGTGGTTGGCCAAGTGTTGCGGGTTACCCCCTACAGCGCAGAGGTCATACTGATTACCGACCCGAACCACGCCATTCCCGTTCAGGTCAACCGCAATGGCCTTAGGACGATTGCCCAAGGCACCGGGCAGATCGACAAGCTCAGTCTGCCTTATTTGAGCAGCAACGCCGATATTCAAGCCGGGGACTTATTGGTCACCTCCGGGATGGGCGGCGTGTTCCCGCAAGGCTATCCCGTGGCGACGGTGGTTGCGGACACCGGGCAAGGCAAAGTGTTCGCAAAGTTTGGTGCAGCCCCTCTAGCGAAGCTGGATCGCAACCGGGAATTGTTGTTAGTCTGGAACAAGCCGGACCCGATTCCCCGGGTTCCCGGACAGGTTTCAACCCCGAAGGGGGGTTCCGCAGACCATGCTGCAAAGTAAAGTGGCCACCAAACTGGTGGTGTTGGCGAGTCTATTGGTTGCCATGGTGCTGCGAATCCTCCCATTGCCTAAGGAGTGGTTCGTTTATAATCCAGACTGGGTGTTGTTGTTTCTGATCTATTGGGCTATCGCCATTCCCGAACGGGTGGGTGTGGGGCATGCTTGGTGTGCGGGCGTGTCAAGCGATGTCCTCACGGGCGGGATGCTGGGCCAGCACGCCTTGGCCTATTCCGTAGTGGTCTTTGTGTGCGTCAAATTGCACACTCGCCTGCGGGCCTACCCGCTTTACCAGCAGGTGCTTCCGGTCTTTTTGCTGTTGCTGGTGAACCAGTTGCTGATTTTTTGGACGCAGAACATCAAGGGAGCCCATTCCACCGAATTAATCCACTGGTCGCCTTCATTGGTGGGTGCATTGGTTTGGCCGGCCATTTTTACAACGCTTCGCCGAGTGCGTCGGCATTACAATATTGCCTGAGGATTTGATGCAAGGGATTGATGGTTTGAATTGCCGGGCTTAACGGTCAAACTCCATACCGGGCTATGATGAATCTCGATTTCAATGAAAAAGACCGGTTCTATGAGAACAAGGTGTTTCTCAACCGCGTTGTTGCCTGTGTGCTCTTCATCAATATTGCCACAGCGGGCCTGGTGGTGCGGTTGGCCTATTTACAAGTGGTCGGCCACTTGCACTATTCCACCCTGGCTCAAGGCAACCGTGTGAAAATCTCCCCCCTTCCGCCAACCCGAGGCATGATTATTGACCGCAATGGCGATGTGCTGGCAAATAATTTCCCAACCTACAGCCTGGAAGTCTTTCTTGACCGAGTCCCGGACATTGAAACGACCTTGGCGGAATTAAAGAAACTCCTTAACTTGAGCGTCGATGAAATTGATCGGTTCAATACCTTGCGGCGTCGGCATAAAGGATTCGAGGCGATACCGCTGCGCATTCAACTGAGCGAGGAAGAAATGGCCCTTTTTTCGGTGAGGATGCCGCAATTTCCGGGTGTCGAAATTCAACGGAGAATGTTGCGCACCTACCCCTACGGCGAATTGACCGCCCATGTGGTGGGTTATGTCGGGCGCATCAGCGAGGCGGAGCTGCAGAAGTTGGACCCTTCTGTTTACAGCGGGACTTATCACATTGGCAAAAGCGGGGTGGAGAAGGCTTATGAAGACGTCCTGCATGGCAAGGCGGGTTATGAGGAGATTGAAACCAATGTGCAGGGACGCTCCATCAGCGTCCTGGGCCAGACCGAGCCCCAGTCAGGCGCCGACCTTTACCTGAGCTTGGACATCGGGATGCAAAAGGTCGCACAGGATGCCCTGGGCGAGTTTAAGGGGGCGGTGGCTGCCATAGAGCCTTCCACCGGGCATGTCCTGGCAATGGCGAGCAATCCCAGTTTCGACCCCAACCCGTTTGTGCAGGGTATTAGCCGTGCGCAATTCGAAATACTGCAAAACTCGCCTGACCGGCCATTATATAACCGAGTGCTGCGCGGCATTTACCCGCCAGGATCGACCGTCAAACCCTTTATGGCCTTGGCTGGTTTGGAATACGGTCAGATCACGATGGGTCGCCGGGTGAGTTGCCCCGGTTTTTTCCGCCTGCCTGGCAGTGATCATCGCTACCGGGACTGGAAAAAGTCGGGGCACGGGGGCGTGGATTTGCGGCTGGCCATCACCCAGTCCTGTGACGTGTATTTCTACCAACTCGCTCTGCGTTTGGGGATTGACCGCATGAACCAATATCTCAGGAAGTTCGGTTTTGGCGAAAAAACCGGTATCGACATGGATGGTGAAAAGGCCGGGATTTACCCTTCAACGGAATGGAAGCTCAAGAACCGCAAAGCGGCTTGGTTTCCAGGGGAAAGCCTCATTGCCGGCATCGGCCAAGGTTATGTGCAAGCCACGCCCCTGCAAATGGCTAGGGCAACCGCCATCTTGGCCAACAAGGGCAAGGCGGTCGAACCGCGGGTGCTGGATCATATGAAAGCACCGCCCGATACGGAGGATCCCTTCCCCCTGAGAATAAGCGAGAGCATCCCTATTCCACCGGCTAACTGGCGGGCCGTGGTGGATGCCATGGTCGATGTCGTCCACAGTGTGCGAGGCACTGCCAAGGGTATCGCAGGCGGGCTGACCTACCATATTGCCGGCAAAACCGGCACGGCGCAGGTTTTCTCCGTCGGCCAAGGCCAAAGCTACAAAAACATGAGAGTCAAGGCCCAATTGAAAGACCACGCTTGGTTCATCGCCTTTGCGCCGGCGGAGGCGCCTCGCATCGCCATTGCCGTAGTCGTCGAAAATGGCGGTCATGGTGGTTCGGTTGCGGCACCCATTGCCAAAGCCGTCATCCAATACTATTTGAAGGGACACTGAAGTGAGTACGAAGGGCGCACCCATCCTTGAGGAAATCCCCCTGTATGGGCCGAAGGCAGGCCATTCCTGGTCGCAACGGCTGCATCTGGACTTGCCCTTGCTGGTCGGTTTGCTGATGCTTTCCGGCGTGGCCTTTGTCGTCCTTTACAGTGCGGGCGGGCAGAAGATCGAGATGGTTTTGCGCCAGGCGGGGCGATTGGGTTTGGCAATGTCCATCATGACCGCCATCGCTCAAATTCATCCGCGCCATCTGCGCCTTTACAGTCCTGCCCTGTATTTGGTCGGGGTGCTGCTGCTTGCCGCCGTGCTCATCTTTGGCGAAACTTCGTTGGGGGCGACGCGCTGGCTGAATCTGGGAGTGGTGCGCTTTCAGCCTTCCGAAATGGTCAAGCTGACCATGCCGATGATGATCGCTTGGTTTCTTGCTTCACAGCCCATGCCGCCGGTGCTGCGCCATGTGTTGGTGGCGGGTACGCTGATCATCGTCCCCACCTTGATGATCGCCAAACAGCCTGACTTGGGCACAGCCCTATTGGTGTTTGCCTCGGGCTGGGCGGTGCTTTTCCTGGCCGGTCTGAGTTGGAATTATGTCTTGGCGCTAGTGGTGCTTGGCGGTAGTCTGTTGCCCGTGCTTTGGCATTTCATGCACGGCTACCAGCGTGACCGGGTGCTGATGTTCCTCAACCCGGAATCCGATCCATTGGGGCGGGGTTACCACATCATCCAATCAAAAATCGCCATTGGCTCCGGCGGCATCTACGGCAAGGGCTGGCTGCATGGCACCCAGTCTCATTTGGACTTTCTGCCCGAGCCTTCCACTGACTTTGTTTTCGCCGTGCTGGCCGAAGAGTTTGGCTTATTGGGTTGCATGGGTCTGCTGGCGATTTATCTGTTTATCATGGCGCGTTGTTTTTACATTGTCGTGCAGGCCCAAGACAAGTTCAGCAGACTTTTGAGCGGGGCAATGACGGTGACTTTTTTTGTCTATGTCTTTGTCAACGTCGGCATGGTCATCGGCATACTGCCGGTGGTGGGTGTGCCATTGCCGCTGATTAGTTACGGCGGCACGTCGATGGTGACTTTGCTGGCCGGTTTCGGCATATTGATGTCGATCCAAACCCACCGCAAGCTTCTGCCGCCGTTGGAGTCCCCGTGAAAAAGCCTGTGCGCTTTATCGTTCAAGCCTTGGCTTGTCCGCCATGATACAATGAGCGTCGTTTTTGCGGCTCAAAATGAAAAAATGGCTAATCTAAAGAGGTCTTATCGGATGCGATCCAGTTTGTTCTGCCTACTAATTACACTGCTGGCCTTTGTTGGTCCGGCGGCGGCCCTTGATCCTGCGCTGATTCCGGCTCCACCCACGTTGAGTGCCAAGGCTTATATCCTCGCGGACCATAACAGCGGGCGGGTGCTGGCTGAAAGCAACGCAGACCAGCGCTTGGAACCCGCTAGTTTGACAAAGATTATGACGGCTTATGTGGTGTTCAGGGAATTGGCCAAGGGTAGTCTCAAACTGGATACGATGGTCACCGTTAGCGAAAAGGCATGGCGCACGGAAGGCTCGCGCATGTTTGCGCAGGTGGGCGCACAGATTTCGGTGGAGAATCTGCTCAAGGGCATGATTGTGCAATCCGGCAACGATGCCAGTGTGGCTTTGGCCGAGCAGGTGGCAGGGGACGAGGCAGTCTTCGCACAGGTGATGAATCAAAATGCCGAGCGTTTGGGGATGAAGAACACCCGCTACAAAAACAGCATGGGCTTGCCCGACCCCGAGCACTATACGACTGCCCGGGATCTCTTGATACTCACCAGTGCCTTGATTAACGAGTTTCCCGAATACTACAAGTGGCATTCGATCAAAGAATTTTTGTTCAATAATATCAAACAGACCAACCGCAACCGATTGCTGTGGATAGATTCCACCGTGGATGGTGTCAAGACCGGCCATACCGACGGGGCGGGCTATTGTTTGGTGACCTCTGCCCAGCGTGATGGCATGAGGTTGATCGCCGTGGTGTTGGGTACCAAAAGTGATAAAGAGCGCGCCCAGGCCAACCAGACCTTGCTTAATTACGGATTCCACTTCTACGAGACCAGGCTACTCTACAAGGCCAACGAGAAACTGACCGAGGCCCGCGTATGGAAGGGCGAAACACCCATGGCTGAGTTGGGATTGTTGAAAGATTTCCATGTCACTTTCCCCCGTGGACAGTATCAAAGCCTGAAGGCTTCCATGGAGGTTAACAACTCCACGGTCGCCCCGGTGCAGCAGAACGATAAATTGGGGGCGATCAAGGTTGTGCTGAACGACCAGTTGATTGGCCAGGCCGATTTGGTGTCGTTGAAGCCCATACCCGAGGGTGGCATCTTCCGGCGGGCCTTGGACTCGTTGCAACTGATGTTCAAAAAATAGACTTCATGGTCAACCAAGACCCCATCGTTTACCTGAATGGCGAGTTTCTGCCGCTGAGCCAGGCTAAAGTCCCGGTTCTCGACCGGGGCTTCCTCTTCGGTGATGGCGTGTATGAAGTGATACCGGTTTACGGTGGCAGGCCGTTGCGCTTGGCCGAACACTTGGAGCGCTTGGGAAAAAGCCTGTCGGGCATCCGTATGGAACCGCCTCTGGCCTTAGAAGAATGGGCAGCCATTTTCAACAGTCTCATCCAAGGCGGGCACGATCAGCAAATTTATTTGCAAGTCACGCGGGGAGTGGGAACAAGGCGCGATCATGCCTTCCCACCCGGCATAGCGCCCACCGTGTTCGCCATGTGCACGCCCATTGCACCGATCCCCGCTGCAGGCGTGAAAGCCATCACCGTGCAGGACATTCGCTGGCAGTGGTGCCACATCAAGGCCATCACCTTGTTGGCTAACGTCTTGCAACGGCAACAGGCAGTGGAAGCAGGGTGTGCCGAGGCGATCATGGTGCGTGACGGCTACGCCATTGAAGGTGCGGCCAGCAATTTGTTTGCGGTCGTCGAGGGTGTTTTGCTGACGCCGCCCAAGGGCACTGACATCCTGCCGGGGATCACGCGCGATCTGGTGGTCGAAATCGCGCAGGCCAATGCAATACCCTTGCAAGAGCGTAAAATTTCACTGGCTGAATTGAACCAAGCCGAGGAGGTTTGGATGACCAGCTCCACCCGGGAGGTTCTTCCCATTGTCGAATTGGATGGCCGGAAGGTGGGCAATGGCGAACCAGGCCCCGTTTGGGTGAGGATGAATGCGCTTTATCAACGGCGCAAGGAACTATTGCGGAAAGGGCTATGAGCGAACAGGACCCCACGCTGTTGGAGTTTCCCTGCGATTTTCCGATCAAAGTTTTCGGACTCAATCAAGATGGCTTGGAAGCGTTGGTTTTGGCCATAGCGCGTCGCCATGCGCCCGATATTGCGGACGATGCAGTGTCTAGCCGGCTGAGCGGGTCAGGGAAGTACACTGCCGTGACAGTGGCCGTATGGGCGCAATCCCAAGCGCAGTTGGATGCCATTTATAGGGATCTGACGGCGAGTCCAGAAATAATAATGTCTTTATGATTATCGGGAATTGAAGTTGATGTTTCTCTATTCCAAGCGAAAACGAGGGGAAGGGCCAGACTGAACCAACCGTAAGTCTCCTAACCAGACTTAATCCGCTAGCATCGACCTATCCTAGGCGCACATCATGGCAGAGCTTAATTCGAACAATACCCCCACAGAAGACTTGCTCAAGCAGCACCTGGAAGATGTCAGCATACTGCTCAACAAGCAAAGGCTGGAGGAAACCATCCTCCAACACCAGAACATGCCGCGGCATGATCTAGTCGAAACCCTGCTGCACAAGCAACACCAAGTTGCGCTCAAGCTAAAACTGGATCAACTCCACTCCGCCGACATCGCCTACATCCTCGAAGCCTTGCCGTTGCAGCAACGCTTGGTCATCTGGAACATGGTCAAGTCGGAGTTGGACGGGCAGATCCTGCTGGATGTTTCCGATGCGGTTCGGCAAACGCTCATCTCCGACATGGATCCGGACGAATTGCTCTCCGCCACCGAGCAACTCGACACCGATGAAATCGCCGACTTGGCACCCGACCTGCCGGAAGAGGTGTTGCAGGAATTGTTGGAATCCCTCAACGACCAGAACCGCGCCCGGTTGGAGTCGGTGCTATCGCATGAGGATGACACGGTCGCCTCGTTGATGGATTTTGGCATGGTTGCGATCCGCGACGACATCACCCTCGGCGTGGTGCTGCGTTATCTTCGGCGGCGAGGCAATTTGCCGGAACATACTGACAAGCTGTTCGTGGTGGATAACCAAAACGTCCTCAAGGGCGTGCTTTCGCTCAAGCGCTTATTGGTCAACAACCCGGACGAACTGGTATCCGAGCTAATGTCAAAGGAAATGGTCCATTTCAAGCTCAACGATGAAGCCGCCGATGCCGCCCGAGCCTTCGAGCGCTACGATCTGCTGACCGCGCCGGTGGTGGACGAACGCAACCGTCTGCAAGGCCGTATTTGCGTCGATGCCATCCTCGATTACATCCGGGAAGAATCGGATGACGAGATACTCAACCAAGCAGGTTTGCTGGAAGAGGAAGACTTGTTTTCTGGCATCTGGCAAAGTTTGAAGAACCGTTGGTTCTGGTTGGGGATGAATTTGATCACCGCCTTTGTCAGCACCCGCGTCATTGGTTTGTTTGAGCACACCATCGCGCAGATCGTCGCGCTGGCCTCGTTGATGCCCATCGTCGCCGGTATCGGCGGCAACACCGGCACCCAGACCAGCACCTTGATTATCCGTTCCCTGGCTTTGGGACTTATCAGCCCGGCCAATGTGCGTAAACTCATCACCAAGGAGATTGGCATCGCCGTCCTCAACGGCTTGGTATGGGGTTCGTTGATCGGCGTGGTTGCCTACGGTCTCTATCGGGATGTCCATCTGGGCATGGTCATGGCCACGGCGATGATGCTAAACCTACTGGTTGCCGCTGGCATGGGTGTGGCCATCCCGCTGGTGCGCGACCGTCTCAAGCTAGACCCCGCTGTCGGCACCAGCGTATTGCTGACCGCCATCACCGACAGCATGGGTTTCTTTATTTTCCTTGGGCTGGCGACGATGTTTTTGCTTTGATGATAGCGTGTGCCGTGTGTCTCGGCTTGATTTTTGGCGTTCTTTTCCCTCGCCAGTTAGTCCGATGCTTGCTAACTAAGATGGAATAAAATGCCTATGGCAGTAGTTGTTTTACTGGAAGTTGGGAACGGTTTTTTTACAAAACAAATCTTTATAGGGTGTTATGAAAAAAATAAAACAAGTGTTGAAAATAATTATACTAGTCATAGGAATATTATTTGTTATTGCATTTGCGTTATTATGCACTGACAGTATTAATATTGATACAAGCAAATGGCTGGAGAAACTGCTTGAGTTTGTAACGCATATATTAGGGGAAGTTCTAGGGTTCTTAGCTCTGGGGTATTTATTCGTCTATTTTTTTAAGGGAGAGTTGATAGAGGTTATTAAAAAAGGTATGGAAAGTTTGGCAAAGATTTTTTCTGATAACCTTTCTGCTTCTAGGCAGGATGTATCTGAAGCGGCGCATGCCCATTTACTTCCAATTTTAAATAAACTCAATAGTTATCTACCTAGTGGAATTTACATTAGGGAGGAAGCACCGCCACCCAATAATATAATCAATGAATTATCAGCAATCCATCAACAAATAAATAATGGTGAATTTGAATTAGCTGAGAAGTCCCTTTTAACCTTAAAATCACTAAATCCTAACAACTTGACAATACTTAATGAAATACACTCATTTTACACTGGAGGTTTGTGTCAAAAAACTATCTTGGATAGCAAGCAAAAGCTATTAAACATCCTGAAGGATTCCGAGAAGTATTTTGACAATGAACCTTCGTTTTACAAGCTGCTTGGATTTGCATACATAGAATCTAGGGATGTATTGCCCCCCGAAGAATCAAAGAGATTTTCTCTTGAGGCTCTACAGAAGGGAAAGCTTCTTGATAAAGATAATCCTAGATGGGACATAAGTATAGGGTTTTATCATTATGTATTCGACAATATTGACAATGCACTACAATCAACGGAGCAAGCACTTCTTTCGGCTTTACAACGAAAAGAGTTAGGTGGGGATGAAATAATAGCTTGTATTGAGTTAGCGAAAAACAATATAGCTTTTTATTTGGCTTGGAAAAAAGAGAAAAGAGAAGTTGCCATGGAATACGCAATAAGTGCTTACGATCATTTTTCTAAAAAAACAAATGAAGAAATTGCGATGGTGAATGACACACTTGGCTTTGTTAAGCTACAGTTTTCGAATAGTATTGAAGATATTGATAGCGCGATTAGGTTATTAAGTAATGCGCTTGAGTTAGACCCTTCTCAAGATAGTTATGCACACAGACTGCAATTAGCGTATCAAAAACGAAAGGCACTATAATCTTCATTAAAAAAGCCGCAGATAAATATATCTGCGGCTTTTGGCGCGTGGTAAACCTTAAATTCCTGGGCCTTTCATGATTTGTACTCCTCTAAATATCTGATTAACAGAACGCTAACATTTCACCCAATACTTTTTCAACGAGTTTCAACTTCAAAAAAACGGAAAAGCTACTGGAGGCTATCATTCGTAACACCCCTAATTTCAACCATTGCGATGGAAAAGTCAACTGTTTTTTTTATGAATTTGCGCATGAAGCATCTCGGCCTCGTCGATTACCGGGAAACCTGGGGGGCGATGCGTGAATTCACCGAAATGCGGGGGGCCGGGACGGCGGACGAACTCTGGTTAGTGGAGCATCCCCCGGTGTACACCTTGGGCCGTAACGGAGACCCTGCGCATATCCTGATCCCTGCCTCGAAACCTGTAGGGGAGAATTCTTTCGCCCAAGGTGCCGTCATTAGGCGAATGAATTCGCCCCTACAAAATGCCACACAGAAAGGGTGCAAGGTTGGGGAGGAAGGTGAAATTCCCATCGTTGAATCCGACCGTGGAGGCCAAGTCACTTACCACGGCCCCGGCCAACTCGTCGCCTACACCTTGTTCGACCTCAACCGGCTCGGCATCGGCATCCGTAGCCTAGTCACCGGCCTGGAAAACGCCATCATCAGCACACTCTCCCAATATGGCATCAAAGCCCAAGCCCGACGCGATGCCCCCGGCGTTTATGTCGATGGCAGAAAGATTGCCTCCCTTGGTCTTCGCATTCGCAAGGGATGCAGTTACCATGGCTTGAGTTTGAATGTGGACATGGACTTGACACCCTTCACCGCCATCAACCCCTGCGGGTATCCGGGGTTGAAAGTGACTCGGTTGGCGGATTTGGGCGTTCCGGTCAAAACCTATGAAGTGGCAGTGCCTTTGGTGGGGGCGATTATGCGTGAATTTTTATATCAAGGGTGCGAATAGAATGTTTAACCTCTTAATATCGTCAAAAGATCGTGCTTGGGAAGAGGAAGTTTGCACTATTCCTATAGAGCGTTTCTATGTCCGTGTCGCTAAGGAATGGGGTATCGATAAAGACAAAATAGATACTCTCCGCCAACTGGAAAAAATCCCTACTCTTCTTATGTATGAAGGAGGAATTGTATCGGGACCAAATGCTAAAGTAATTCGCCATGGTCGATTACAAAACATTGGAAGGCAAGGAGATAATCTAACTTTTGAATTTGAACCTGATACTGAAAAAGCCTATTTTAATCGGCGTTACATTCTAAAGTATAAGGATAGTTTTGGTTTAGGCCGTTTTGGTTTTGATCACACACAGTGGGTAGTACTTGATGGTGATCTTCCCTCTAAATTATTAGATAATGCAGTTGCAACCCTGCCCATCCGAGCAACATTCAAAATACGCTTTGCTCTTAAGCGTTTGCATTTGAGTAATTTCCTGAGTTATGGCCCAAACGCAGAACCCGTCGAATTGAAGCAGTTGAATGTATTGATTGGCCCAAACGGGTCAGGTAAATCAAACTTTTTAGAAGCATTTGCTTTATTGCAGGATGCACCTAATAATAAATCCCGACCGATTGCGACAGGCGGAGGAGTGCGCAAGTGGATATATAGGAGGGAGTTATCCCTAGGCAATCCTGAGCCAGCGAGATTGGAAGTTATTATAGATGGTTCTCCAGGTAGTCTTCGCTATGTTCTCGCTTTTGATGAAATAGGTGAACGTTTTGAACTAATGGACGAGTTGCTTGAGGATGAGGGCCAGCAATTTCCTTATGATGATATTTATTATAAATGGAATGGTGGTTATCCGATTATCAATGCAGGAGGAGAATATAGGAATTTGCCCATTAGTTCCATCAAACCAGACTTGTCCATCCTCGCTCAAAAAAAGGATAATGATCTTTATGAAGTTTTAACTGAGGTTGCCGAGCGCTTCTGCCAAATAAAATTGTATCGTGAATGGACATTTGGGCCTTCTTCCAAGTTACGTTCACAAATCAGGTCTGACTTGCCGAATATTGACTTGGAAACAGATGCTTCGAACCTTGGTTTGATACTTAACGGTCTACGTCGGGACTACGATAATTATCAGAAATTTATGGAATCATTGAAAATATTATACCCCGGCATCAAAGACGTTGATATTCGTGTTGGAGATGGAAATGTCCAAATATTTCTTCAGGAGAATAATGGCCCTATACCAGCGTCGCGGCTATCAGATGGCACTCTTCGTTATCTTTTTTTGTTAACAATACTCTATGACCCAAACCCACCCCCGATCATTTGTATTGAAGAACCCGAATTGGGACTACATCCCGATGTATTGCCAACTTTGGCCCGTCTACTCCACGAAGCATCGGAGCGTACTCAGTTAATCGTGACCACCCATTCTCCGATATTGATTGATGCGCTTAGCGAAACACCAGAATCAATCTTGGTTTGCGAGCAGACGGATGAAGGGTCTACCATAAAAAGATTGGATGCAGACGAACTTAAACCTTGGTTGGAAAAGTATCGGCTTGGGCAGTTATGGATGAGCGGCCATTTGGGAGGGACGAGGTGGTAAAGCATTTAAAAAATGATGTATGGGTTTATGCTGAGGGTGGGTCTTCGCAATTGGAATCGGATGTGCGTCAAGCGTTTGCTAAGTTTTTCGCAAAAACCGATTTAGGTGAGTCCAAACGTCCACGCGTTGAGGTGTGTGGAAGCCGAGAAGATGCATATTGGCGTTTCTGCACTGCCATTTCCCAGAATAAAAATGCATTACTGCTAGTTGACAGCGAAGACCCCATCAGTTCTTCACATGAACCGCCGCAAAATAGCCAATTTAAACCATGGGAGCATCTTAAAAAGCAGGATAACTGGGATAAACCTAATGGGGCTAAAAACGAAGATTGTCACTTAATGGTTCAAGTCATGGAAAGTTGGTTCTTTGCTGATTGGGATAAGGTATCGGAATTTTTCGGGCAAGGTTTTAAGGCCAACGCCAAGCCCGCCCAAGCCATTGAGAAAATATGTAAAAATGATATTTACGAAGCCTTAAGCAAGGCGACTCGGGACTGCAAAACAAAAGAAAAATATAGCGACAATACGAAAGGTGAGCATTCGTTTAAACTACTGGGCTTGATTTCTGCCGATAACATTTTGAAGGCTTCGCCGTGGGCCAAACGATTCATTGACGAAATCATCAAACGCAAATCTTTGAGTCAAGCATTTCCATGAACTTCATGCCCAAACCGAACAAGAACTCCTCCAAGCCATGGTGGACATCATTGTCCGCGAAGCAGACCCGGAACAGATCATTCTGTTTGGCTCTCGTGCGAGAGGCGATGCCCGTCCTGATTCCGATGTTGATTTGCTCATCATCGAAAGCGAGCCATTTTCTGTCCAACGCAGTCGGTGCCGAGGAAGCCGGTCGGTTGTGGCTGGCACTGGCCAATATCGACGTTTCCAAAGATTTACTGCTCTATAGCCGTGATGAAGTCGAAGCTCGAAAAGATTCGTTGAATCATGTCGTTGGCAGGGCTTTTAGAGAAGGCAAGGTACTCCATGTCAAAAATTGAATCGGAATTGCTAACTCCCACCGTCAATCTCGCGATAGAAGCAGGGGAAAAGATACTTGCCATCTACTCGACAAACTTTAATATTGACTACAAAGACGATAATTCGCCGCTGACTGCCGCCGATCTGGCTTCCCATGAATGCCTTGCCACTGGGTTGGCAAAATTTGCGGGGGGGTTTCCGATATTGTCAGAAGAATCGGCTGAAATTCCCTTCGGGCAACGCAGGCTATGGGAAACGTATTGGCTAATCGACCCGCTAGACGGCACCAAGGAGTTCATCAAGCGCAATGGCGAATTCACCGTCAACATCGCCTTAATCCACAAGCATAAACCCGTCTTGGGGGTGGTTTATGCCCCGGTTCCAAAGGTTTGTTATTTTTCCGTTGCGGGTTCAGAAGCTTACAAAATGACCGGGCATGAGAACCCTGTTCAAATTTTCGCCCGAACCCAGGCGGCTCAACCGCCCGTGGTTGTCGGCAGCCGCTCGCACCAGACGCAGGAATTGAAAGACTACCTGCTCCGGCTCGGTGCTTGCGAACTGAAGTCAGTGGGAAGTTCCTTGAAATTCTGCCTAGTGGCCGAAGGGGAAGCCGACCTTTACCCGCGCTTGGGACTCACCTCCGAGTGGGACACGGCGGCCGCCCAATGCATCGTCGAATCTGCCGGTGGCAGGGTTATTGATTTAAGCGGGAAAACTTTGCTTTACAACACCAAGCAATCGTTGCTCAATCCATTTTTTCTTGTTTACGGAGACGAGTCACGCGATTGGTTATCCTTTGCCGCTAAAATTTCAACATCGCCGTGACGCGGAACATTTGTGGTTCGACGGGATGGAAGATAGTGCCGTTGACACCGTCAGGGTTGAGATTGTTGTAGACATCGCTTTTGGTGCGGTAGTTGTAATTATAGGCAATGTCGTAACGTTGGGAGTTAAGCAAATTGAACACTTCCAGTTCCAGTTTATAGGCCTCTTTCTGATAACCCAGCCCCAGGCTGACCAAGGTGGTGTCGCCCGCGTTGACGGTGTTGGACTCGTTCAACGGCACGTCGCCGAAGTAACGCACTCTGGCGGTGCTGAAGAAGCCATTGGTAAGGTCGGCCACCGCGCCGGCGGTGATGACCTTGCGCACCGAATTGGGGACGCGGTTTTCATAGTACGGCACACCGGTGTAATTGGCGGCGGAGAAGGCAAAATCAGCATCCAAGGTCAGCCAGTCGGTCGGCTTGTAGTAGTTGGTCCATTCCACTCCATATCGTTCACTCTTGCCGGTCGGCTCGGTGGTCCCGGCATCGCCCACAAACACCAGCTCGGAATCCATTTGCAGCCACCACATCGCCAAGGTGGTGTTAAGCCCTTGCACATATTGGCTGCGCAAGCCGATTTCGGCACCACGGGAGCGCACTAAGGGCGAGACCGGCACTACCGGGACACCCGTAAGCGGATCGACTTTCAACACCGTGCCACGCGCGTCGTTGGAATGGTAGCCATAGCCTAAGTTGAGGAAGAATTCGGTGTCGGCCCAAGGACCGGCGATAAAGCTCAGCTTGGGGCTGAAAATCCCGGCATAACGGCTACCGGAATTCAACGGCTGGACGTGGCTGTCCACGTTGAAGTTGAAGAAATCCCCGCGCAAGCCGGCAATGGTGCGGAACTTGGCCAACCAGTGGGTCTGGTTGCGGAAGTAAATACCGCCTTGGGTTTCGCCGACATCGTCATTGCTGACCGGATTGAACACTTGGCGGTTGACGCTGCGGTTCAGCGCCAGTCCATTGATGCTGTCGTGGCGGACTAGGAAGCCAACGCTATTGTCCATCTCGAAGCCAGACCAGTTGTTGAACCACGTCTGCTCGCCGTTGGCCCCTCCCACCCAACGTCGCTCTTTCTGGTTGATCTGGTCGCCCAAGCTGGGATAGTCGAGGTAGCCGGTGAAGTTGGAAAACAGGTCGAGATCGGAGTATACGGCGTAGGCGTTGAGTTCGTTCTTGTAGGAATCACCCCGGCTCCAGACATTACCGGACAGGCTATGGCGATTGGTGACGCCGCCGTCGCTGGGGTCGCCCGTGCCATAAGTATTGAACTCGCCGGCATTGACCGCGAGCAGGGGAATCTGGTTGGTGGCCGTCCATGAGTTATGATAAGCCTTGCCGTTGACAGACAAGCCCCAGTTGTCCTCGTCGATGGTGTAGCGCAACATGCCGCTGAATTTTTGGGTGTCCTCGGCCTGTTGCCATCTTCCATTGTAAAACGTCGTCTCGCCGCCGTAGAGGAGTTTGCCGTCGCCGAGTTGGTTGGAATTGGCCGCGACGAGCCGGTAATAATCGTAACTGCCGCCGGTGAATTTGACAAAGCCCTTGTCCAGGGTGTGCATCGTGTGCATCCGCGCATAACCGGCGGAGGAGAAATTGCCCATGTCGGCATAATACGGGCCTTTGCCATATTCGACCTTGTCCATCAGTTCGGGGATGATGCTGTTGAGGTCGAGATAACCTTGCCCATGCGCATGGGTGGGCATGTTCATCGGCACCCCGTCCAGAAAAACCGCGAAGTCCGTGCCATGGTCCAAGTTGAAGCCACGCAGGAAAAACTGGTTGGCCTTGCCCGATCCGCTGTGTTGGGTGGCGATCATGCCGGGGACGACTTCAAGCAGTTCGCCGACGCGGGCGAGCGGGCGGTATTTGAATTCGGGCTGGCCCACCACGCCCTGCGAGGCGGAAGAGGCCACGCCGATCAAATCGGTGGCCCGGCCTTCCACTTCCACCGCTTCCAACTGCGCCGGTTCTTCCTCGTCGCCTGCGGATTTGCGTTGCGGGTGGGAATGGGCCAACATACAGTTGAGGCTGATTAATACTCCCAATCCAAAGCTTATAGTGTTTCTATGGATGCGCATAAAGTTCCTTAAGTTCCAGTGATCTAACGGTGTATGATAACAGAATACCCAGAAATCATTTCGTGATAGACTGGTGAGGATACAGCGTTTTCAATATCAATTGATTACTTTATTTAAGCCGTAGGAGCGGGCCATGCCCGCGATTGATTGGGCCGATTCAGCAAAAATGGGCTATTTATTGCGGGCATGGCCCGCTCCTACATGTTGCGTATATTCATTTTTAAGTAACTATTTGATTTTAAAAACGCTGTAAGTTGCGATTTTCACTTAAACCTGAGGAGGCCCAAACCATGTCATCCATTCCCCCTGCGGATTCCAACGAGGATAAAAAGTCTTTCAAGATAATGCTGCTGGCCATTGTCATGGCTATCATTGCCTTTCTACAGGCCGTTGTGCGCAAGCCCTTCAGCCGCTTGTAAATCCGCATGGTAGGACGAGCGCACCAGGGGCGCACTGGCGACATTCGCAAAACCCAGTGCTTTCGCGGTGGCAGCCAGCGCGTCAAACTCCTCCGGGCTGACATAACGGGCAACCGGCAAATGTTCACGGCTAGGCTGTAAATATTGGCCCAAAGTCAACATGTTGCACTCATATTCGCGCAAATCCCCCAGCGTCTGCCGCACTTCCTCCATCGTCTCGCCCAAGCCTAGCATCAGCCCCGATTTACTGGGAATGTTTGGGTGTGCTGCCTTGAATTGCCGCAGCAACTCCAGCGAGCCACGATAATCGGCACCGGGCCGGGCTTGGCGGTAAAGCCTAGGCACGGTTTCCAGATTATGGTTAAACACATCCGGCGGACTGTCCATCAAGGCTGCCAGCGCGGGGGCGACACGTCCGCGAAAATCGGGGACGAGGATTTCAATCCGGGTATTCGGCGTTTCCCGGCGGATGGCTTGAATGCATGCGGCAAAATGCCCCGCGCCGCCGTCGCGCAAGTCGTCGCGGTCCACCGAAGTGACGACGACATAGCGCAATTTCATTTCCGCTATCGCCTGGGCCAGGCGCTCTGGTTCTTCCGCGTCCAGCGGTTTCGGCCTGCCGTGGGCGACATCGCAAAACGGGCAGCGGCGGGTGCAAATATCGCCCATAATCATAAAGGTCGCCGTGCCATGGCTGAAGCATTCGCCCAGATTAGGGCAAGCGGCTTCCTCACAGACCGAATGCAGTCCGTTCTCCCGCAGCAAGCGTTTGATGCGGGTGGTGTGTTCGTTGTCCCCGGCGCGGACCCGTATCCAGGCCGGCTTGCGCAAAGGCGTTGCCGTGGGTTCGATTTTGACCGGAATCCGTGAAAGTTTGTCGGCTTTGCGTTGGTGGGTTTCAGGGGTCAGGCGGGAGGGGGCTTGAAAGTTTTGCTGGTCAGTCATTAGGGCTGCTAAGGTTCGGCGATGGGTTTGTCCAGGTTATAAAATAACGGGTAAACAGAATTGCGTCAAAGAAAAAAGCGCTTGCCGCCCCTCATCATCCAACAAAGCGTTTAGGAATGGCGGCCAAGAGGGCCGCGTTCCCAGGAAAAGGCGGGGGGGAGTGAACGCTTTGACCAATTCCAGCGGGTGACTCATCCACAACCCGGCATGAAACGGCAAAATTCAGTATCATGGTGATTTTTTACAATTCAAGCAAGGCGCTTTCATACAGGCAAGCGGGGATTTCAAAGGTCAATTGGGCGATGCCAGCCAAGCCGGCTTATCCACCCCGGAACAACGGCTGGCCCGGCTGGCGGTCGGAGTCAATCCATACGTCACCGGAACCAGTCTACCCGGCGACTCGCCCGTGTTTTTCGGTAGGGAACAAGCACTCGGTGAAATCCTCGACACCTTGCGACGACCGGAACGGCCCGGCTGCGTCAGCATGTTGGGCGAGCGGCGCATCGGCAAGTCTTCGCTGCTCAACCAAATTTATCAGGCTTTGTCCGCTAACCCCGGCTTGGTCAGCGTCCATGCCACCGCACAGAACTGGAACCACGACAGCCAGCAACACTTTTACGCCAATCTTCACGCTTGCCTCGCCCACGCCTTGGGGCTGAAAGGCGAAAAGCCGGTGGAGGATTATCCCGGCTTGCGCGATTTCCTGCTGGCCCAAGCTCGTCTAGGACGGCGCTTCGTGCTGATGATCGACGAGTTCGAAATCATGGCGGGCAACCCGGCTTTTGATGCGTATTTCTTCTCCAACCTCCGCGCCTTGGCCGACCGCCCCGAATACCGGCTTGGGTTTCTCATTAGCAGCCGCAGACCGTTGAAAGACCTGTGCAACGCCCACCGCATCGAAGCCTCGTCGTTTTGGAACATCTTCGGCTCGACTATTGTTTTGGGGTTGTTGGCTGAAGAAGAAGCACGGGGTTTGGTGGTGGAGGTGTTTGGGCGTTGCCTGGCAAACCGTCATACCGGCAGGGAACGCCGGTATCCAGATTGCATGGACGCATCGAAGCCAGACTATCCCTGGAGCCTGGATTCCGGCGATCCATGCCGGAATGACGGAGACAGCGTAGGGCGGCAACCCCTTGCCGCCAACGGTTCGGCCTGTAAAAGTCGGCATGGGGATGCCGACCTACCTTTATTGAGGCTATGGGAACAGGAAATCCGGCCTTTGACCGGTTGCCACCCGGCATTGATACAAATAGCCGCCGATACCCATTGGAACGCCATCGCGGGTGCTTATAAAGTCGATGAATTGGCGGTCACGATGCGGGTGCGGGAATACCTGGAATATTTCTGGAATAAATGCAGCGAAGACAAAGCGGCGAAGGCGATACTGTTAAAATCGGCAAAGGGGCAGACGCATGAACTTAAGGTTGATGAGTTAAGCCGTCATACCGGCATGGATTGCCGGTATCCAGAACACAGGGATGTGACTGTAGGGACGGGTTCAGAACCCGCCCCTACTTGTCATCCTTCCGTCGCTCCCCCGGCGATCCCTGACCGGGGCAGGCTCTGCCGGAACGATGGGGAAATCTTTAATCCAACCGCATCTCCACCTCAACTTGACTACCGTACAGCGAAACTCGTCCAACGCGGTTTGTTGACGGCTGACTTGCAACCCTTCAGCACTTTGTTTATCCAAGTGATTCTTGAATCATGCGTTGAAGATACTGGTGGTTCGCCTTTCAAACCCAATCAAATACCCACTACAAATCAATCGTTCGATGTCTTCCTCAGCCACAACAGCCAAGACAAACCCATCGTGCGGGAATTGGCACTAGCGTTAAAGTCCCGCAACCTAAAGGTATGGCTGGATGAAGAACAGCTTATCCCGGGTCGCCCTTGGCAAGAAGCCTTGGAAACCATCATTCAAACCACCCTAACGGCGGTGGTGTTGATCGGCAAATCCGGCCTTGGCCCTTGGGAAACCCCGGAAATGCGGGCTTGCCTTAATGAGTTTGTCGAACGGAAATTGCCGGTGATTCCCGTATTGCTACCCGATGCCGCCACAATACCCGAATTGCCATTATTCCTTAAAAGCTTTACTTGGGTCGATTTGCGCGGAGGTTTGACGGTGCAAGCATTGGATCGATTGGAGTGGGGGATTACCGGGATTAAACCCAAAAGCTCACATAACGTAGAGGGTCACTGCCATTAAGCTAAACCGTCATTCCGGCATGGATTGCCGGAACCCAGGTTGCAGGGATGCCAATAATCTACGCCATCCATGGAGCCTAGGTTCCGGCGGTCCCTGCCGGAACGACGGTATTTTATTCTCGTTCCCACGCTCCAGCGTCACTGCCATTAAGTTAAGCAAAAAACCGTGAAATTTGCGATGATTATATGATTTGGAGTCAACAATGGATAAAAAGAGCAGGCGCTGGAAACCAGCCGGACACTCATTTCGGGCGATGCGTTCAAA
>Ga0194062_1000213_pt1 | contig 24477 bp, 21 predicted proteins | sample SepL2225m_MetaG_FD_155481 | JGI IMG/M metagenome (GOLD analysis project Ga0194062, IMG submission 155481) | Anoxic zone freshwater microbial communities from boreal shield lake in IISD Experimental Lakes Area, Ontario, Canada - Sep2016-L224-25m | ecosystem: Environmental > Aquatic > Freshwater >... | reverse complement strand
ATATTATGCAATAAATAGTGTGATGTTTTGAGTGCTATTTTGCAACTGAGGGGTGCAGTTTTAAGATTAAAATGTTACAATCATTCGATATGAGCATTATATTTAAACGAACAAAAATATTAGCAACCCTAGGCCCAGTTACTAATTCCAGCGAAATGATCGAAAAATTGGCTGATGCCGGAGTTAATGGTTTTCGCCTAAATTTTAGTCACGGAACCTACGACGAACGCGACCAGCAAATCGAATGGATACGACAAACGACCGCCAAAACCGGCAAACCAGTCGCTATTTTGCAGGATCTTCAAGGACCAAAGATTCGTCTAGGTAATCTAACTAATAACGTCGAAGTTGTGGCTGGCGATGAATTAACACTTGATTTCGCCGCTGAGCATAACGGGTTTACTATACCAGTTCAGTATAATCTGGCTGAAAAAACTAAACCAGGTGAACCACTTTATATATTTGACGGTAAAATTCGTACAACCGTACTGGAAATCGTTAGTGATACTGCTATTAAAATACGTGTCGAAAATCCAGGAACTCTAATGAGCCGCAAAGGCATTAACTTACCTGATACTGATTTTGCTGGCGATATCATAACACCAAAGGATATGGCCGATATTGAATTCGGGGCTACTCGCGATATTGACTATGTTGCCCTCAGTTTTGTGCAAAGTGCCGAAGACATCAATAATCTACGCCAGATGTTAGTAGCCAACGGTTCTAATGCCCAAATTATTGCCAAGGTCGAGACTAAATCGGCGATCGTTGCCGAAACGCTCGAAGAAATCGTCAGAGCCAGCGATGGTGTTATGGTAGCCAGGGGTGACTTGGCTGTCGAAGTTGGTGCCGAAATCGTACCTATCGTACAGCGCCGAATTATAGCGTTATGTCGAAAATACGGTCGTCTAAGTATCGTTGCTACTCAGATGATGTCTAGTATGGTTAATGCGCCTGAACCCACTAGGGCCGAGGTAAGTGATGTCTCTAACGCTGTTGTCCAAGGGGCTGATGCGGTGATGTTATCAGACGAAACTGCCAACGGTAGTTACCCACTCGAAACTGTTGCAGCTATGAAAAAGGTGATTTTATATACCCAGGATCATGAACCAGTTGAACCGATCAAGGATAGGCTGGTTGAAAACGAAAAACGTCGTGATGCTATCAGTGTGGCGGCGATTAGCTTGGCCAAGCAATTAAATGTTTCGGCTATTGTCGTCGAAACCAAATCTGGCGCGACTGCCGCTAATATAGCTACTCATAGGCCATTATTACCGATTATTAGTGTCACTAGTGAATCTCAAACAGCCCAACAATTAGCGCTATGTTACGCTAATCGTAGTTACGTTCGTCCAGATAGTGACGAGGCGGGTTATGAACTTGCCAAAGAATTGAAAGAACAAGGCTATTTCGGTGAAGGTTCGACCGAGGTTGTTGTGGTTAGTGGACGATACCCTGGCGTAATCGGCAAAACCAACACTATAAAAGTTCGTACAATTTAGTTTGTTATCTGTATCTAAAAAAGCTCACTAGACGGTGAAGCTAATTTAGAGTAAACTAAAAAATGATAAACATAAGCGACAAACAACAGATGGCACAAGACAAAAAACTGATTATCGGCAACTGGAAGATGAACCTCGATATGCACGAGGCCAGTTTGTATTTACATAAATTATCTAAAATGATCAAGAATCATCGTGATGTCGAAGTTGTATTGGCTCCCACTGTTCTGTCATTGCAATCATTAAGCCTACAGGTTAATCTGCGACAATTTAAATTAGCTGCCCAAAACTTTTATTGGCGAGATATGGGGGCTTATACTGGTGAGGTTTCGGCTTCGCAGTTACGAGGTATCGTTCAATATGCGCTAGTTGGGCATTCGGAACGTCGTCATATCTTTGGTGAAACTGACAAAGATGTCTGCAACAAGGTAGCGGCAGCAGTGCGGAACGGTATTAGGCCTGTTATTTGTATCGGTGAAACTGCCTGGGATCGATCCAATAATGAAACTCAAGATGTTCTACATGATCAGTTAATTGGTGGTTTAGCTAATATAACTAGTGAGGAATTATCGCAAGTCGTGATTGCCTATGAACCTGTTTGGGCTGTTGGTACGGGTCAAAACGCTTTACCTGGTGATGTTAAATTAGCGGTTATGATGATTCGTAAACAGATCGAAAACCTATATGGGGCAACCGCTGCAGCTTCGGCCGAGGTGCTATATGGTGGAAGTGTTACGACTGACAGTGCTGCCGATTATTTGGCGCTACCTGGGGTTGATGGCTTGTTAATTGGGGCTGCCAGTTTGAACGCTTATGTGTTTAGTGAAATAATTAAAAGAGCACACAAAAGCTCGACGTTAGCTAAGAAAGATTAGAGGTGGGACAAGTGAAAGATTTGGATTACGACGAACTGGACAAGGCTGTGAATTCTTTGATTGGCGGTAAACCTAGTGATAACCATACTAACAATCAGCCCAGGCATGATGATGTTAAAAAAACAACGCCAAGCCAATCTACGGTCAGAACACTTGCTTCATCTGCATCACCGTTAGTCGCCAAGCGTAGTACTGGACAATTTATGGATGTAGTTCATCCTTCGTCTAATATGCGCCCATCTTTGCCGTTAATTATGCCCGAGCGAAAAATTGGTTTAAAGACCGTGACATCTATGCCCGCAAAATTAGTTGATAACCCAGTTTTAAAACCAGCCAGTGTAATGCCCGTGCCTACACCTGCTACTAATAACAGTTGGCCTGATCCAATTGATTATCATGCGAATGATCGCAGCGAAGTTGCTGGTAATGACCAGCCAGTATCCCACAATGACAACGAGGGCGATGATATTGACAAGATCAGCGACGATATTAATAAAACCCTAGGTCAAACAACCGAAGACCCTTCGGAATCACCATTTATATCTGGCGCCAAAGTCGATAAACGTCCGTTAGGTGCTTTTTCGGCTGAACCCTCAGATATGATGAATGAACCATCCCCAACTAATGATCGAACTACTCAACCTGACCATAATGCCGCTAGCGAGCCAGCTAATGATGTGGATGCGCCATTACCAGCTGAATTACAAAGTGATCTATTATCAATTGAATCCAGTAGTGCGGCTAGCCCCATAGATTCTAGTATTAGTAGTGCGCCAATTGCGCCTAGTGTTAATACACCATCTAATAACCAATTAGCCGATAACGGGTCAATCAGTAAACAATATCAGGAACAGCCAAGTTCTGGTGATCAGAATACTGGCGCGATTTATGACACCGATGCTTATCACAAGACCTTGTTATTACCAGCTAAAAAGAAGTCCGATTGGATGTGGGTTTTGTGGATATTCATTCTATTGATAATTGGTGCAGGTGCTGGCGCAGCCGTCTATTTCTTTGTCCTACCACAACTACATCTGTAATAATGAGTCAATCTAGTCTATAATAGATATTAATGGACTTACTTGATGGGCTAAACCCGGCACAGAGTGAAGCGGTGCAGATAAAATCTGGACCGCTGCTTATTCTAGCTGGGGCTGGTAGCGGTAAAACGAAAACCTTGACGAATCGTATTGCTTATCTGATCGCGCACGATTCGGTTATGCCGAGTGAAATCTTAGCGGTAACATTTACTAACAAAGCGGCTCGCGAAATGCGTGAACGTTTAGGTGTTTTATTAAAACAGAATAGCGCTCACCGTGGCTTTATGCCTTGGATGGGGACTTTTCACGGAATTTGCGTGCGTATGCTGCGAATTGATGGCGAAGCTATTGGTGTGCCTAAAAACTTTGTGATATATGACGAGGATGACAGGCAAGGTCTAGTTAAACAGGTTATGAAGCGCCTAGCGATTAGCGATAATGATATCAAGGCTAAATCTGTTAGTGCGGCTATTTCCAGCAGTAAAAACGAAATGATCAGTCCCGAGGAATACGAAGCCAGCGCCCAGGCGCCTTATCAGAAAAATATTGCTAAAATCTACAAAAAGTACGAGGAACTTCGCAAAGTCGCTGGTGCGCTCGATTTTGATGATCTACTAATAGAGGTCGTACATTTGTTACGCGAATCAACAACCGTGCGCACGAAATGGCAAAAAAACTTCAAACATATTTTAATTGACGAGTATCAGGATACTAACGCTGCGCAGTATAACATTATTAAATTATTAGTTAATGATCAGCGCAATATTTGTGTAGTTGGTGATGATTGGCAGTCAATTTATAGCTGGCGTGGAGCTGACTTTACTAATATTCTCAATTTTGAACGCGATTTCAAGGGTGCAAAAGTTATCAAACTAGAACAAAATTATCGTAGTACTGGTAATATTCTGGATGCCGCCAGTAATGTCATCGCTAAAAACGTCAATCGAACCGACAAAAAATTATGGACGACCGTTGGTCCAGGTGCACCGGTCCAAGTCCATGAATTATACGACGAAGCCGAAGAAGCTAATTTGGTGGCTGAACGAATTTCGTCACATGTCGCCATGGGTGCTAGAAAATTCGGTGATTTCGCAATACTTTACCGAACGAATGCTCAAAGCTATACGTTAGAACGAGCTTTTTTGCGGTTTCGCGTGCCTTACCAAATTATTGGCGGTGTTAGATTCTATGATCGCAAAGAGATCAAAGACGTCGTTGCTTATTTACGCCTAATATACCAACCACAGGATCGTATGAGCTTTAGTCGAATTGTTAATATTCCGACTAGGGGTGTGGGTGCTATGAGTTTGGAAAAATTCCTACTATGGCAATCTGAAAGTGGTATGGATATTATAACTGCCCTGGCTAGTGTCGAACAAACCAGTACTATTACGGCCAAGGCGAAATCAGCTCTGGCGGATTTAGGTAATAAACTACGCTCCGCTCAATCTGATTTAGAAACAGCTAGCCCAAATGAAATAATCGAAAAGATATTATCACTTACTAATTACCGTCAATATATAGCCGACGGTACACCACAGGCCGAGGAACGTGAAGCTAATATCGGTGCGTTGTTGTCTGATGCTCAGAACTTTGCAACCTTACCTGACTTTTTAGAGGAAGTGGCCCTAATGTCCAGCGCCGATACTAGTAGTGACGGCCAAAAAGTAACACTAATGACACTACATGCCGCCAAAGGCTTGGAATTCCCAGTTGTGTTTATTGTTGGTGTCGAAGAGGGGATATTGCCTCACGCCAGGGTTTACGAAGCAGGCACAGCCGAACTCGAGGAAGAGCGACGTTTGATGTATGTTGGTATGACTAGGGCGCGCGAAGAATTGCATCTGACCTATGCTGCCAGCCGAATTCAGTTTGGCGTACGTAGTTATAACCCAGTTTCGCGATTTATCGAGGATATGGGCAATCAAGTGGCACTTTCAGCTCCAGTCGTGCCGCATTTTACACCTAGCCAAGAATTTTACAGTGATGAATTATTCACCGTCGGTGAAAATGTCAGGTCGTCATCGTTTGGCACTGGCGAGGTAGTCGAAGTTGATGGTTTAGCACTTACGATCAAGTTTGATAATGGCCAAACGAAAAAGCTCAATATCGAATACGCTCGGTTAGAGAAAATTTAATTTAACTGCCTTTTCTGGTATAATTAGACACAAACTGTGGGGAAAATGCGAGTAAATGAATAGTTTGATGCAAAAATCTGCGATGCCACTGCGTGTAATTGTAGTTGCGGCTATATTTTTGATACTCGTAATTATTATGACCCTTTCTAGGGTGACTCACGCTGATAATGGCGTTACACCACAGAACGGTCGTTTGATAACCATTCATGATCGTGGTGTGGAAAATGTAATTTTATCTCAGGCGACAACTATTGGTGACGCCCTCAAAGAAGCTGGAATAATTATTGACAGCAAGGATGCCGTCGAACCTGCTGTTACTGAAAAATTAGTGGCATCTAGTTATCAGGTTAACATCTATCGTGCTAGACCAGTTATTATCGTCGATGGCAGTGTTCGCGAAAAAATAGTTACTCCTTATCAAACAGCCGAGCAGATCGCCAAGAGTGCAGGTATAACACTCTATCCCGAGGATAAAACAGCTATCGATCGGGTGGATAATATATCCGAAGGGGCTGGGTTGCAATTAACTGTTACGCGCGCTACACCATTTAATTTTGATTTATATGGTAGTACAACAACCGCTCGTACGCAGGCCACGACAATCGGTGGTATGTTGCTAGAAAAAGGCATTAAACTTACCAAAGACGACCATGTTTCGCCTAGTTCAGACACAAAAATAACTAGCGGCATGGCGATCAGAGTTTGGCGTGAAGGCAAGCAGACAATAACGGTTAGCGAAGTTGTAAATTTCGAGGTTGAACAGATCAAAAATGCTGATCAGCCAGTTGGCTATACGGCAATTACAACTCCTGGTGAAAACGGTTCGCGCAATGTTACCTATGAAATCACAATCCAAAACGGCCAAGAAGTTAGTCGAACTGCAATTGCCAATATTATTACTAAACCAGCTACGAAACAAATCGAAGTTGTAGGTGCCAAGGGTGAATACACTACTCCTAGTGAAAACGAAACCATCACCTGGAACTTCCTGATTAATAACGGCTTTAGTAGATATCAAACAGCTGGTATCATGGGTAATTTAATGCAAGAGCATGGTTTTAATACGTCCGATACATCAGGCGGTTACGGTATAGTGCAATGGACTGGCGCTCGTCGTGCCGAATTGCTATCGCAACCATATCCTGAAAATATATATACTCAGTTGAACTTTTTGATGCACGAACTTAACACTAATTACAGTAGTGTTCGCGATGCTGTTAAGATAACCAGTACTGTTGACGATGCGACGATTATTTTCCAAAACAAATTCGAGCGGTGTGGGTTGTGTATGCAAGGGCAACGTGTTCGATTTGCTTACAATATTTTGGCGAGTTTTTAATGGCATTAAAAAATAACAAATCACTCGGTCAACACTGGTTGCGCGATCGTTTTGTACTAGCAGACATTGCCGATAGTGCTGAACTGACATCTGATGATACGGTGCTTGAAATCGGTCCGGGGTTGGGGACGTTAACTAGTGAATTGCTGCGACGAGCGGGCAGGGTAGTGGCGGTTGAATTCGACGGTGAACTGGCGCGTAAATTACCAGCTCAGTTTCCTGGAAAAAATCTGCAGGTTATTAACGAAGATATACTCAAATTTGATCTGTCGTCTTTGCCATCGGGCTACAAAGTAGTGGCTAATATTCCCTATTACATTACTAATAAAATCGTGCAGATGTTGATGACAGCCGAAAATAAACCATCGGTTACAGTGCTACTAGTCCAAAAAGAAGTTGCCGAGCGTTTAGCAGCCAAACCTGGCAAAATGAGTATTTTAGCGATCAGTGCACAAGTTTTTGCGGACGTAACATTAGGTGGCGTGGTTCCAGCTGAATTATTCACACCGCCGCCAAAAGTGGATAGCCAGGTGGTTATTTTACATACTCGCCAGTCGTCATTCTTTGTTAATATCGATGAAACTAATTTTTTTCAAGTTGTCAAAGCTGGTTTTTCAGCGAAACGCAAAAAAATGCGCAGTAGTCTAGCGGGTGGCTTAAAATTACCAAAACCAGAAATCGAAGCTATTCTAAGTCAGGCAAATATAAATCCCGATATTCGTGCCGAAGCGCTAGATCTAGATGCTTGGGTTCGATTGACCCGTGTAATTTATCCATAAGCGCAACTGACTACTGATTGTGGCTGTTATCTGTTACAATGTTATTTGAGTTATGGAAAAGAAATTATATATTACCACCGCAATCCCCTACGTTAATGGCACGCCACATATTGGCAATGCCATAGATTATTTGTTGGCTGATATATGGACACGTTATCAAAAACAGAATGGTCACGAGGTCCGTTTTCAGGTTGGTACTGATGAACATGGTAATAAAATCGCTGCCAAAGCTATCGAGGCTGGACTTGATCCTAAATCATACACTGACCAGACTTATTTGAATTTCGAAAATCTGATGAAGAAAATGAATGCCAGTTATACGGATTTTATTCGTACTACCGACCAACATCACGTTGATGCCGTTCAATATATTTGGAAACAACTGACCCCTTACATTTACAAGGACAGTTATGAAGGTTGGTATTGTTCGGGTTGTGAGGCCTTTGTATCTGACAAAGAGGCCGAAGCAAATGGTGGTGTTTGTCCAGATCACAAACAACCCTATCAGCGTTTGAGTGAAGAAAATTATTTCTTTAAAACCAGCAATTTTACGGATCAGGTCAGACAAGCGATTTCTAGTGGTGAAATGCAAATAGTACCTGAATTTCGTGCCAAAGAATTCCTAGAACTAATCAAAGACGGTCTACAAGATGTTAGTATTTCTAGGCCCAAGAAAAATCTCAGTTGGGGTATACCAGTACCTGGTGATCCAGAACAGGTCATGTATGTTTGGTTGGATGCTTTGGCTAATTATATTACTGTTTTAGGTTATCCCGACCAGACCGGTTGGCAAGATTATTGGCCAGCTGATATCCAGGTTATCGGCAAGGATATTTTGCGTTTCCACGCTGGTATTTGGCCAGCTATGTTACTAGGTTTGGGTTTGGATTTACCTAAAAAACTATTAGTTCACGGGCACGTTAATGTCAGTGGTACTAAAATGAGCAAATCCATAGGTAACGTAGTTGATCCTAACCAAATCATAGATGAGTATGGTTTGGATGCTTTTCGCTATTTCTTTTCGCGCCATATCCCAACGTTGGATGACGGTGATTTCACTTGGGAAAAATTCGAAGATGCCTATAATACTGAACTTGCCAATGACCTAGGTAATGCTATCCAGCGTGTAGCTGGTATGTTAACGCGTTATCAAGCTGGTGTAATCGGTGATACACCAACGGGTGAACATGATATGAGTGCTTATCATGAAACTATGGATAATTTACAATTCGACAAAGCATTTGACGAAATTTGGTTAATGGTACGTAGTCTAAATAAATATATCGAGGATGTCAAACCTTGGGAAATTGCCAAAAAAGTCGAAACGGATGCTGATGCCAAGGTGCATTTATCAGAGGTCTTAACTTTTGCAGTTGGCGCGTTGCTACAGATAGGTGATTTACTAATTCCCTTCTTGCCAGATACCGCCGACAAGATTCATAAAATGTTCGAATCAGGTACCGTTGTGCCTCAAAACGGCGTGTTATTCCCTAGAATCTACAAACACACTACCGATCCGAACGCCGCCAAGGTTTAGATTATGTTGATTGACACGCATTGTCATATTCACGATATTGACTATCCGTTAAGTGGGGACGAGGTGATTACTCGGGCTCATCAGGCTGGGGTCATGCAGATGATTTGTATTGGTACCGACCCTGACAATTCGCGACGAGCAATTGAATTTGTGTCTGATCGTGACGGGCTATTTGCATCAGCTGGCGTACATCCGCATTATGCCAAGGATGGTATTGGTGATTTAGAACAGATTATAAAATCAGCTGGTGATAAATTAGTAGCGATTGGTGAAATCGGCTTGGACTATCATTACGACAATAGTCCGCGCGAGGATCAGATCGAAATACTGAATCAACAGATTGAATTAGCGTTAAAATATAATTTGCCAATTATCTTTCATGTCCGTGATGCTTATGACGATTTCTGGTCGGTTTTGGATAATTTTAAATCGGCCGAACCTAAAATCCGCGGCGTATTACATTGCTTTACGGACACCATAGAAAACGCCGAAAAAGGTTTAGCGCGCGGCTTATATTTTGGTGTTAACGGTATTAGCACATTTACCAAGGATAACCTGCAAAAAGCGATGTTTACGGCATTGCCTTTGGATCGAATACTGCTCGAAACAGATGCGCCATTCTTGACTCCAGCCCCTTTTCGTGGTAAAATAAAGGTAAACGAACCTGCATTTATTAAAAACATTGCCGAATATAACGGCGCGATTCGCCAGATAGACTTTGACGAAATCGCAAATGTCACAACCGAGAATGCTAGCAAGTTGTTTTCAATCTAAACCGAGGTGTAAAAATCGTGTCACAGGAATACCAAATTCCATCGGGTGGTTTAAACTCTGATCCCAAGAGTCAGGTTTATGATGTCATCGACGATATTTACCAAGACCATTTAGATAGGAACCAATATAAAACCGAGCAAATAATTAGCCCGACCTCTGAGAGGCTTTATGGAATTGCTGACGATATCGCTAACGTGCGAAAATATCGGTTGGATTCTCAATTCTTTATTCATGCTGAAAATCGAAGTAATTTTATAAAAGCTGCATCTAAAAAAATATTCGGTAGGGAATTGTCATTGCGCCGTCTCGAACCACTAACCGAGAGCAGGCTAAAAAAAGACGAGAGCGCCATAGGTGCTAAGTTATTTGGACCAATTAGGCCTAACGAACATCGAGAATTCTTTAACGAAGACAAGGAAAACTGGTTTTTTTATCAGAGCCTAACTCATGCCGATGGTACTATTGAATCCGTTACCCTGCATTACGAGGTTTTACCGGTTGGTGTACTACGTATCAGTAGTGATGAGCGTGTTCCAAACGTATTTATTGACGGCCAAGAATTAAACAATTTTATACTAGCTACTAACATGTATCATGACCAGGTTCTCGAACAAATTTACGGTTTGGAATTAAAATCTGACAAAATCGCCGCTTAACCGTTATAATAATTAGTAATGGATAAAGAGGTAATATATCTAGACCATGCCGCTGCGACACCTATGGATGCGCGGGTTGTGGCTGCTATGCAGCCTTATTTTAGTGATAATTTTTATAATCCCTCTAGTCCGTATGCGCCGGCCGTAGCCGTTAGACGTGATTACGAAGCCGCCAAGCAAAAGTTAGCCAGTCTAATCGGTGCAAAATCTAGTGAAATTATTATTACTGCTGGTGCCACTGAATCGATTAATCTGGCCATTAATGGCATCGATGGCCACGTCATTGTGTCCAATATTGAACACCCTGCCGTACTAGTTAGCGCTTCTGCACGCGAACACACGATAGTTGCAGCTAACCAACATGGCTATGTTTCGGCGGATGTAATTAGAGCGGCTATTCAGCCTAATACACAACTGATTAGTGTAGCACTCGCAAATAATGAACTAGGCACCATACAACCACTACGTGATATTGCCGAGGTGACCAAGGCCGAACGTACTAATCGTTTAATGCGCAGCGATAAAACGCCAATTTATTTGCATTGTGATGCTTCGCAGGGTGTTGGTCAAATAGATATCAATGTGGCGCGATTAGGGGTTGATATGCTGACGATTAACTCTGGCAAGATTTATGGTCCAAAACAAGTCGGCTTATTATGGTCTGCCAGCCAAGTGCGAATTCATCCACAAATTATAGGTGGTGGTCAAGAGCATGGCATGCGCAGTGGCACTGAGAATGTAGCTGGTGTTATTGGATTTTCCAGGGCCTTGGAATTAGTTAGTGAACATCGTAAATACGAAGTTGAACGACTAGCTAAAATGCGTGATAGGTTGCAGCAAACTCTAATCGATGCCTTTCCCGATGCGGTAGTATCTAGCCATGCCAAAAATCGTTTAGCTGGTCATTTACATATATCATTCCCTAATTTGGACGGTGAGCGGCTGGTATTTTTATTGGAGAATCGCGGAGTCTTAGTGGCGACTGGTAGTGCCTGTTCAGCCAACAAAGGCACGCGATCACATGTCTTGACGGCGATCGGTTTATCGCCCGAAGTAGCTGATGGTAGTATTAGAATTACGCTTGGGCATCTGTCGACAACGGAAAACGTAGAAAAAGCTGGTCAAATTATGGTCGAAGAAATTAACCAAGAATATCAGCGAGTTAAACGATGATTAGATGGATTTTAGGGATAATAATTCCAATTATAGTCATTATTTTTGGTATCAGTATTTATTTACAGCCAGATGATTTGGCTAGTTGCGCCAAATCACCATCGAATATTACTAATTGTCAGGCGGTTGATGCGGTTGTCGCTATTAGCGGTGGTGACACGGCGGCCAGAGCAAAAGAGGCGATTAACCTATACCAAAATGGCTGGGCGAAGTTCATAGTCTTTTCAGGTGCAGCTCAGGACAAAACTGGTCCCAGCAATGCCGCTGTCATGAAAAAAATAGCACTCTCAGAGGGTGTTTCGGCTGACAATATTCTAATTGATGAATATTCCGAAACAACTAAACAAAATGCCGAAAATACTAAAACTATCTTTGACGAAAACAACATCAAGAGTGTTATTTTAGTCACTTCGGGCTATCACCAACGCCGTGCTAATTTGGAATTTAGTAGACACAACAACGACGTCAAAATTTTGAATCATCCGGTAAAAACCGACAAAGATTGGTCTTTTTGGTGGTGGATTACACCTTATGGTTGGTGGTTGGCGGTTTCTGAATTAGCTAAAATTATTTCCTTTTATATTATTGGTGTTCTGTAATGAGTAAAAAAACTAAAGTTTATGTTGGTATGAGCGGTGGTGTTGATTCTTCGCTAACTGCAGCGCTATTAGTCGAGCAGGGTTACGATGTCACTGGTGTCTATATGAAGAATTGGACAAAGGATTTGCCTGGTATGAAATGCCCATGGGCTGACGATCTGGCTGATGCCAAGCGTGTGGCGGTGCAATTAGGTATTGATTTCAAAGTCTTTGATTTCGAAAATGAGTATAAACAAAAAGTCGTTAATTATATGATCGACGAATATAAAAATGGGCGTACGCCTAATCCTGATATTATGTGTAACCAAGAGGTAAAGTTTAAGTTATTTCTAGATACAGCGCTTGATGATGGGGCTGATATGATTGCGACGGGGCATTATGCTAAAGTCGAACATTACGATAACGATTCGTTTGCAGTTACATCAGAACGGCTTCGCGCCGGGTCTAATAAGGGCCCCGGCGCCTTTTTAGACTCTGGCTGCAGAAGTTCTGATATAACTGCAAACGAACCAGCTAATCTCAAGGGTCTATTGAAACAAGCCGTTGATAAGAACAAGGACCAGACTTATTTTTTGTACCGTGTAACTGGTGAAGCATTGGGCAAAACCCTTTTCCCTATAGGTGAATTCACGAAACCCGAGGTTCGTAAAATGGCCGAAGAACGCAAACTAACTACCGCTGCCAAAAAAGACTCTCAAGGTATTTGTTTTGTTGGTCAGGTTGGTATTCGTGATTTTCTGAGTCTATATGTTGATCAGCAACCTGGCAAAATTATCGACAAACAATCTGGTAAAGTTCTGGGCTATCACGAAGGGGCGATATTCTATACATTAGGACAACGCCATGGGTTGGATGTTGGTGGTGGGTTGCCTTATTATGTCGTCGACAAAGATATGGCAAAAAACGAAGTGTATGTAACCACTGATCTAAATGACGGTACTCTATGGAAAGATACGATAAATCTAGGGAATGTTCATTGGATAAATGGAGCGCCAGATGATGGCAAATATAAAATCCGTGTACGCCATCGCGCGCCGCTAGTGGAAGCTTTAGTTAAACAAACGACCGACGGCGTTACATTAAAGCTCGACAACCCCGAGCGCGCCGTAGCTTATGGTCAATCAGTTGTTATTTATGATGGTGATATCTGCCTAGGCGGCGGCATTATAATTTAGTTGGTTGCGTTGACTTTTTAGTAAATCTATGTTATTATAAGGATATAACTACTTTTTTGTAGTTTGTAAATTACCGTAGTGATTATTTATTACGGTAAAATTTATAGAGTGGATGTGATTATTATGTCAAACAAGAAAGCGACATCTAAGGATGTCGAAAGGTATTTCGGTATTCTACAAAGGAATATCGACAGACAAAGGGATAATTGGAATGCTCTCTATGTTTTTTCCAAAGCGAATACTGAACCTCAAGTACAATCAGTCGTCAGACGTACTAAGGGTTTAGCTGAGTTGGAATTGATTGAAGAGAAGGTATATGAATGTAAAAGAAACGTTCTTTACTATTGTATGCTGTCCGAGGAATTTCTGGAACATTTGGAATGCTTTAAGCGTTTAACGGCTTTGCCGGACTTTGTGGGTTTTACACCTGAAGTGCTGGAGGAATTCGAAGAACCAAAAGCAGCCGAATAAAACTACCTAAAACTAGTAATTAAATTATCCCTCTCAAAACCCTGCTCTCGAGCAGGGTTTTTTCTTTTTTAGTGAAACTATTACTTATTTGCTATAATCAACAGATATGAATGCTCAACAAATCCGAAACGAATATCTGAAATTTTTTGAGGAACGTGGTCACGTGATTATTCCTCGTGCCAAATTAGTTCCGCTAAATGATCCGACGACATTGTTTACTGGCAGTGGCATGCAGTCACTTTTACCATATCTACTAGGCGAGCCGAATCCGAACGGCGTGCGGCTAACAGACAGCCAGACATGTTTTCGATCTCAGGATATTGATGATATTGGTGATAATCGCCATACGACCTTTTTTGAAATGTTGGGTAATTGGAGTTTGGGTGATTATTTCAAAGAGCAGCAAATTCGTTGGTTCTTTGAATTTCTGACTGATAAAGTCGGGCTCGATCCCAATCGAATTTATGTTACGGCTTTTATTGGTGATCCCGAACATGGAATTCCGCGCGATGACGAAGCTGCTAATATTTGGCAGAAAGTTTTTACTGAAAAAGGTATCGAAGCCAAAATTGTCGAGATTGGTAGTCAATCTGACGGTGACAAGCGTGGCGTAAATCCTGGCGAGCGAATTTTCTTTTATGATGATCATGAAAACTGGTGGAGTCGTAATGGCGGCATTGCTAGTACTCCGATTGGTGATCCGTGCGGTCCCGACAGTGAAGTTTTTTATGATTTTGGTGAACAGAATCACGCCGAAGGTTTTGGTCTAGCCCATCCAGCCACCGACAGTGGTCGTTTTGTCGAGATTGGTAATCAGGTTTTTATGCAATACCGACGAATGGACGACGGTAGTTTCGAACCGCTCGCAAAACAAAACGTTGACTTTGGCGGTGGTTTAGAACGAATTGCGGCGGCTGCAATCGATAGCCCTGATATTTTCAGGATTAGTATATTGTGGCCAATTATTGAAAAACTACAAAAAATAAGTGGCAAAAACTACGAAAGCCATACTGAGAGTATGCGCGTTATTGCCGATCACCTGCGTGCTGCTACATTTCTAGCGGTTGATGGTGTTGTGCCTAGTAACAAAGAGCAGGGTTATGTTATGCGCCGACTATTACGCCGAGCAATTCGTTTCGCGTTTGATTTAGGTATCGAACAGAACTTTTTGCAAGAAATCGTGCCAGTAATTGCCGACCTGTATGCCGATGATTATCCTGAGGTTAAATTAAAGCGTGATGAAGTTGTTGCTGTATTGGTCAAAGAGGAAAGAATATTCCGTCAAACACTAATAAAAGGGTTACGAGAATTTGAAAAGAAAATTATTTGGATCGACATTAAGACCGGTAAACAATATGATCGTATGATTGCCTCACCCGTCGGAGAAAATAATCCAATATTCGTGATGCAAAAACAAGGATATGGTGGTAGGATTGGCGGTTCTGAGCTTTATGACCTTTATGATACCTACGGTTTTCCGGTTGAATTATCTACCGAGGAAGCTTTTAAGCAGAACATTACTTTGTCTGATAGTTGGCGCGCCGAGTTCGATACAAAAATGTTAGAACAGCGATTGCGCAGCCAAACAGCCACAAAAGGCATATTCAAAGGTGGCCTAGAAGGCCAGGGTGATATGCAAACTAAATATCATACCGCTGCGCATTTGTTGGGTCAGGCTTTGCGTAATGTCTTAGGTGAAAATGTAGCGCAACGAGGCTGTAATATTAATGAGGAGCGAATTCGCTTTGACTTTTCTTGGGGTGATAAAATGACATCCGAGCAAATAAAACAAGTCGAGGATATCGTTAACGAGCAAATTGATGCTGATTTAAAAGTGACTTATGCCGAATATCCAACCAAAGTCGCTTTTGAGGAAATGGGCGCTCATGGTGAATTTAGTGATAAATATGGTGACAAGGTCAAAGTCTATTCAATAAAAGCCGATAATGCCGATAAACCCTTCAGCTTAGAAATATGTGGCGGTCCTCATGTTGACCACACTAATGAATTAGCCGAAGGTGGTAAAAAATTCAAAATAACCAAAGAAGAATCTAGTTCAGCTGGTGTCCGTCGTATCAAAGCAATCTTGGCCTAAATACTAATACCCTGTAACCATAACCACAGTTAGTATATAATAGTTTCATCTATGGTATTAGAAAAATTACGAGCCAAGCGAAAAAATAATTCAGCTGATGATTATATTGTAGCACTAGATATTGGTACCGAGTACGTCAAGGCTTTAATTGCAAAATTAGATGGTGACGAATTAAATATCGTTGGTGTCGGTAGGGTGCATCAACAGATTAGTGATATGTATTCCGGTGCGATTGCTGATATTTCTGGCGTGGTTCGTAATTGTGAAGAGGCCCTCTCTGAGGCCGAAGACCAAGCTGGATTGCAAGCCAAGCGTGTCGTAATCGGTATTGCTGGCGAGTTGGTCAAGGGCGTAACTCATACTATTCGTTATCGTCGACCACAACCGGATCGTCCACTTGATACTGCTGAAATGGAATTTATTATCGAAAAAGTCCAAGAGCGGGCTCAGGCCAAAGCCCAGAAACAAATTGCTCTCGAGACTGGTAATGCTGATGTCGAAGTTAAATTAGTTAATAGCGCGCTAGTTAGTATCCATATTGACGGCTACAAAGTCAGTAATCCAATTGGTTTTCAGGGTCATGATGTAGCTGTTCAGATTTATACTGCTTTTGCGCCAATGGTTCATATTGGGGCATTAGAGCGTGTTGCTGAGGAACTATCGTTAGAGTTATTGGCGGTGGCGGCCGAACCGTTTGCAGTTAGTCGTAGCCTGCTCGGTAATGATGCTAATAGTAATTTTACGGCAATCTTGGCTGATGTTGGTGGTGGCACGACTGACATTGCGGTCGTAAATGACGGTGGTGTCGAGGGAACAAAAATGTTCGGTATCGGTGGTCGCAGTTTTACTCGAACGATCGCCAGCGAGATGGAAATATCATATGATGATGCTGAAAAGTTAAAAATTAATATTGATAGCCCAAAAATAAAGCCCGGTGTTCATGATGATGTTGTGGCAGCAATCGATAAAACCCTCGAAGTTTGGATAGCTGGTGTTGAATTAGCTCTCGGCGAATTCGATTCAGCTGACCATTTACCTAACCGTATCTTATTATGCGGTGGTGGTGCTAGCTTGGTTCAATTGGTTGAGGCTTTGCAGAAACAGGATTGGCACAAGGATTTACCATTTACAAAGAAACCAACCGTCCATCACATTCATCCGTCAGAAGTTGTTGGAATCAAAGATTTAACAGGTATGGTGACTGACCATACATTCATAACCGCGATGGGTTTGCTGCGGGTTGGCTATGATACAATAATAGGCAGTAGTGACAGTGATACTATCAAAGAAAAACTCAATCGGATCCTTAGAATATAAATATGAACAAAGATATAATTTACATTGATACCGAAGACGATATTACGGCGATTATCGGTAGAATAAAAGCTAGCAAAGACAAGATTGTCGCTCTAGTTCCACCTAAGCGTACCGGTGTTTTACAGAGTGCTGTTAATTTACGATTATTAGCTCGTATTGCCAATAACAGCAATAAGCATCTAGTGATTGTGACTAATAACAAGGCCTTAGTTGCGTTATCGGCAGTTGCTAAAATCCCTGTTGCTAAAACTCTCCAGAGTAAACCCGAAATTGCCGAAATTGATGCCTTGGAAATCGATGATGGCGAAGATATTATCAACGGAGCTAATCTGCCGGTTGGTGAATTAGTAAAAACAACCGATCGCAGTAGTGATGAAGTGGCTGATGAAGTTATCGAGACGATTAATATCGATGATGAAACCCCGCAATCTATGACGATGCCGTCCTCTAAACTGTCAAATATATCTAGCCCGTCAAAAAGCACCGTTAAAGTTCCAGACTTTTCACGATTCCGTAAAAAACTATTTATCGGTGTATTTGGGTTTGTAATATTAGTTGTATTTGGTGTTTGGGCAACTCAATTTGCCCCATCCGCCACTATAGTTATCACGGCCAAGACTGAAATGGCGCCTGTTAGCATGGCATTAAATCTAGGTGGTACTGCAGCAACTGATGTTAGCAAAAATATAGTTCAGACAGTTACGAAACAAATTAAAAAAGACGTCAGTATTGATTTTACAGCTACAGGTAAGCAGAAATTAGGCGATAAAGCTACTGGGACTATGACATTATCTAATGCGGCTAGCAGTGATGCTATTAATGTACCGGCTGGCTCTATATTTAGCCAGGGTAGTTATGATTTCGTGACTGCTAGTAGTGTTAATGTGCCAGGGGCATCAGTTGTTGGCGGTAAAGTTGTTGCGGGTTCTATAACTGCCAGTGTTACTGCTGCTGATGTTGGTGCAGAATATAATTTAATGCCAGGGGCTTATCTGTCGAGCGTTGATGGTTTGACGGCTTATGGCAACCAAATGGCTGGTGGTACTAGCCATCAAGCTACTGTTGTGACGGCCGATGATATTCAAAAAGCCAGCCAAGCCTTGGTCGATTTATCTAATGATTCGGTTAAGCAGCAATTAATAAAACAATTTACTAATGGCGAAACAGTTATATCCAGTAGTTTCAAAGCCGACCGCGCTGCTGCTGTATCGGTCCCAGCCGTTGGCGCCGAATCGACGGATGGCAAGGCTAAATTAACCTCGGCAACAACCTTCTCGATATCAGCTATCGCCAAATCAGAATTAGAAACATATTTGAAATATGCTATTAGCAAACAAATTAGTAATGCTAAAACGCAGCGTATTTATGATGATGGTGTCAGTAAGGTCGTGTTATCTGGATACAATATTACCGACGGTGGTGCAGCGACGGTTAATATCGCTACAACTGGTCAAATCGGGCCAAACATTGATCAAGCGGCTATCAAAAAACAAGTCGAAGGCAAGCGATATGGCGATATACAATCATTACTCGGTGGAATTGATGGTGTTAGTAACGTTGACGTTAAATTCTCGTATTTCTGGGTTAATACTGTGCCGAATGATATAAACAAGATTGATATTCAGTTCGTACTCCAAAATGCCTAAATCAATCACGATCGTATGTTTGGATGTCGGCGAAAAACGCATTGGTGTTGCGATTGGCGATAACTTAGTGAGGATTGCGATTCCGTTTGAAACTATTAATGTTGATGGAAATGAAATCCAAGCCATTACCGAAGTGGTTTCAAATGAGAATGCTGATATATTAGTGATTGGCTATCCTAGGAATCAGTCTGGTGAAACTACTAAACAAACTAAGTTTGTTGAAGATTTTGCTAATAAATTGTCAGGTATTCCAGCTGAGATTGTTTTCCAGGATGAATCACTGACTAGTGTGATTGCTGAACAGCAGTTAGCAGTACATAAACGACCGTATTCCAAGGCTGATATTGATGCTCAGGCGGCAGCGATTATTTTGCAGGATTATATAGAGGCCAATTATGCCTGAGCCGAGCCATAAAATAACACTTCAGCCGATAAATAATCAGTCTAGTGGGTTAAAACGCAGTAAAAAACGCGCTAGGATTAGTCCTATTTTATTAATATGTGGCGCTGTGGTAGCTATTATTATAGGCGCATTAGTTAGTGCTTTTCTGTGGTATAACGTCCAGTTGGGGGCTGTTGGTAATAAAAATAGCCCAATGCAAAAGATAACCATAGTCTCAGGTAGCGCATCTAGCCAAGTTGGTAAATTATTAGAGGGAAAGTCGATTATCCGTTCGTCTGTGGTATTTGATATTTACGTTAGGCTTTCTGGCAAAAATAACGAATTAAAAGCTGGCACTTATCGATTATCGCCGGGTGAGACATTGCCTCAGATTGTCGGACATTTAGTTAATGGGTCGGTTGATACTTTTAGTGTTACTTTTTATCCAGGCGCTACATTAGTCGATAATGTCACTAAGGATAAAACGAAAAAGCAAGATGTGACAACGGTACTCGAGAACGCTGGTTATTCCGATGACGAAATTACAACAGCACTCGGCCAAACATATACCAGCCCGTTATTTACAGGTAAGCCAGCTAGCGCTGATCTGGAAGGTTATGTTTATGGTGAAACTTATAATTTCAATGCTGGGGCTACAGTACACGAGATATTGCAGCGAACTTTTGATGAATTCTATAACAAAATTCAGAGCAATAATCTAATTGCTGGATTTACTAGTCATGATTTGAGCCTGTATCAAGCCATAACACTAGCTTCGATTATCCAACGCGAGGATAGTGATTCTAGCACCCAGAAACAGGTTGCTCAGGTGTTTTATTCACGATTGAGTTCCGGAATGGTACTGGGTTCGGACGTAACTTATCAATATATAGCCGATAAAACTGGTTTAGTACGTAGTCCAAACCTTGATTCGCCATATAATACACGACGTTATCCGGGTTTAACGCCCGGGCCTATCGCCGTACCTGGATTATCGGCACTTGAGGCGGTAGCACACCCTGCTAATGGCGACTATCTATATTTCTTAAGTGGTGATGATGGAACTATGTACTTTGCTAAAACAGATGCCGAACATGAGGCAAATATAGCCGCTCACTGCAAGGTTAAATGTTCTACGCCATAAATTGACACAAATTGCAAGGCCAGGTATACTATAAGATAGCAAGTTTGTGACTTCGTCCGCTAATACAGTTGATTTGTATCTGGTGGTGGGTAATATGGAGCATAAACGAGCCTACCAATAAATGTCGCACGAGTACAACAAGCTTTGAACTAATATAAATTAATATGATGGTCGAGATGTACTCTATTCGTAAAAAGAAGTAAGACAAAGTAGGGTAGATGCCTCTGTAGTAATATGGACTGGCTGGAGAATAGATATTCGTGATCAGGTTGTAATGAGCTCTGCTCGAAGACCAGTTGTCGCTAGCAAGCAACAACTAACCCCGATAAAACCACGCCCAAAAGCGAAGGTTAAGATAAAATCATCTGTAATCGCTATTTATGCCAGCGCTTTTGTTCTTATTGTTGCTATTATATTTTTAGGTTATCATGCGCCGCAGGGTACTGCAGTAGCCGCTAATGTTGCTAATGTTAGTTCATCTAGTCAATCTGTCGATCAAACTTCGGTTGATAATGTAGTCGCGACTAATGTAGCAGCCAATGTGGCACAGACGACTAATTTACCAATAGCTACCTCGGTAGCTAACTTGGCTATATCGGCTCAGGCTAAAAGTGAGTTTACTCAATCTGACGGAGTCAGTACGGCTAAGCCACAATTAATAGTATCTAGTACGGTTAACCGATCGATTAGTAATTATACTGCCAAGGCTGGTGACACAGTCGACACATTGTCGGCTCAATTCGGTATATCAAAGGACACCATCAAATGGGCTAATAATCTAACTTCTGACACCGTATCAGTAGGTACAATACTGCGTATTTTGCCAGTTAATGGTGTGTTATATACGGTTAAATCCAGCGATACGATTGATTCTATAGCTACTAAATATGGTGTCGACAAGACACGCTTGGTGTTATATAACGATTTAGATGTTAGTGGGCTAACGCCTAATACTAGTATTATCTTGCCTAATGCCACATTACCAGCCGATGAACGTCCGGGTTACGTTGCGCCTGTTGTGATTAATTATTATGCTGGTTTAGGTACTGGGTTTGGTGGTAACACCTGGAATATTGGCTACGGTACTGGCGATTGTCCGACTTATTCATATGGTCAATGTACCTGTTATGCCTATAGTAGGCGTATCCAATTAGGCCTACCAGTCGGTGGTAACTGGGGTAATGCTAGCTCTTGGGCTTATTACGCCAGAGCAGCTGGTTATACAGTTAATACTACGCCATCCGTCGGCGCTATTATGCAAAACGGTGGTGGCTTTGGACACGTGGCAATTGTTGAATCAATCCTACCTAATGGTGATTTGAGTATTAGTGAGATGAATGCTTATGTATCTGGTGGTGGTTGGAATATCGTATCTGGTCGTATCGTCTCGGCTGGTAATGTTGGTCAATATTGGTATATTCACTAGACTTAAACTATTATATATCACCCCTGTTAATATATAACCTGTTATGTTATAATGGGGGTATATATGTTTGTCGATACCGCCAAAGTATTCATTAACGCAGGAAAAGGCGGCGACGGAGCCGTTAGTTTTAGGCGTGAAATTTATATTGAAAAGGGCGGTCCTGACGGTGGTGATGGTGGTCGTGGTGGTGATGTTATATTCGTGGCCGATAGTGGTTTAAACACTCTTATTGATTTTCGTTACAAGCCAGAATTAAAAGCTAAACCAGGTGAAAACGGCTCTAAACGTGATCGTCATGGTGCAGCTGGTGATTCGATTCGCATCAAGGTTCCCATAGGAACGATCGTACGTCGAGAAGGCGAAATTATTGCCGATTTTACCGAGAGCGCGCAGGAAATCGTTATTGCCAAAGGTGGTGACGGTGGTTTTGGTAATGCTCATTTTAAATCGTCAGTTCGTCAGACTCCTCGTATAGCTGAAAAAGGTGAACTCGGTGATATTTTTGAGGCAGAACTGGAATTGAAATTATTAGCCGATGTTGGTTTAGTTGGTTTTCCTAACGCTGGTAAATCGACGTTTTTATCAGTGGTCAGTAATGCCCGACCAGAAATTGCTGATTATGCTTTTACTACCCTAACCCCTAATTTGGGTGTTGCGGATATTGATAGTACTAGTTTATTAATTGCTGATATTCCTGGGTTAATTGAGGGTGCTAGTGTCGGTAAAGGGCTTGGTGATGCGTTCTTGCGCCATGTTGAGCGTACGGTCGTGCTACTGCACCTCATAGATGCTTATACTGATGATATTGCTGGCGCCTATAAGACCATTCGGGCAGAATTAGCTAATTATAATCGTGATTTATTGGAACGTCCTGAAATTATCGCTTTAACGAAAGTCGAAGGGTTGGACGAGGAAATTATACAGATGCAGATGGAGTCCGTTCGGGCAGTTGCCGGTAGTACGCCAATCTTTGCTATATCATCAATTGCACATCGCGGTACTACCGAAGTCCTACGCGCTTTGTGTCAAAAAGTTGTTGAATCTAAACAACTGACCGAACTGGATGATGACGACGAGGAAGTGATCGAAACGATTACACTGGGCAAGGCAAAGATTGCCGAAGCCTGGGTGGTCAAGAAAATCACTGATGACGACAATATCTTTTTCCAAGTTACTGGTGAAAAAATCGAGAAATTTGCTCGTAGAACTGATTTTTCTGGGTACGAAGGTGTCAACCGATTGCGCGACATTATGAAAAAACTCGGGATTGCCCATGAACTGCGCCGATTAGGTGCTGCTGGTGATAGTATAATCCGTATCGGTGATAATGATTTTACGTTCTTAGAACAATAGACCTAGAGGTTGGTTTGTGGAAAGCTTCGAAACGGATAATAGTTATAAAATTGATGCTCTAGGATTTCGGCTCAAGAAAGCCGGGATAGACATTTCTAAATGGGGGACTGGTGGATATAAAACCATTGACCATCTGTTGGCTGAGATTGAATGTCAAGAAGCTATCCTTGCAACCGATGCTAATGGCGAGCTTCTGCGAAAAGTTGAAGTCGTAGGTGCTGCTATATATCACCTCACTGATGACGGCAATAAATATTATTTGTTAGAAGAAAAACAAATATATATTGATGGTCGTGAAAGGCGAAGATTGGCAATAAACAATCGATCTGTTTTCGAAAAGAAAAAACCCAACGAGAGCCCTACTGAGGCAATGATTCGTGGTGTCCGAGAGGAACTTGGCTTAGGAGGTGATATCTATTTAGAAGAAACTGATACGTATCATAAAATTGCTGACTCTGACAGTTATCCTGGCTTAAAAGCTGAGAGTACTTTTTATATGTTTGAATCAATATTAACCCAAGAACAATTTAACCCAGATGGCTATATCGAAAGACAGCCTGATAAAACTACATATTTTACTTGGGTGAAAATTGAGTGATGTATAATTAGTTAAGATGCCTAAGACTTTCTTTTTTTATGATCTCGAAACTAGTGGGTTGAATACTCGCGAGTCACGCATTATGCAATTTGCTGGTATTCGTACTGATATGGATTTCAAACAAATTGGTGAGCCGTTTAATATTTTAGTTAAGTTAAACGAAGACACTTTACCTAGCCCCGAAGCAATAATGGTGACGGGTATTACACCACAACAGACAGTTAGTGATGGTATTACCGAAGCGCAATTTTGTCGCATATTAGCTGGTGACATATTTACGCCAGATACTATTACTGTTGGTTTTAATAATATCCGTTTTGATGATGAATTTATCCGCCATTTATTCTGGCGTAATTTCTATGATCCATATGAATGGAGCTGGAAAGATGGCCGTTCACGCTGGGATCTACTGGATGTTGTGCGTATGACCAGAGCCCTTAGACCTGATGGTATTAAAT
>Ga0194062_1000211_pt1 | contig 24526 bp, 23 predicted proteins | sample SepL2225m_MetaG_FD_155481 | JGI IMG/M metagenome (GOLD analysis project Ga0194062, IMG submission 155481) | Anoxic zone freshwater microbial communities from boreal shield lake in IISD Experimental Lakes Area, Ontario, Canada - Sep2016-L224-25m | ecosystem: Environmental > Aquatic > Freshwater >... | reverse complement strand
GTCTTGTCACCTCGATTTTTAATTGCTGTTCAATTGGCCCAGCACCCACTATAACGATTGGATAATCAGTTCCTTTCGACGCACTTAATAAAATGTGCAGACCTTTGTAATAACGAATAACACCAATAAATAAGAAAAACTTTCCACCTAACCTCTCACTCCAATATTTCATCCGATCTTGGGAGGGTTTTGGATAGGTTGCCTTATCCAAACCAATAGGAATAACGCTAGTTTTATCGGAATACCTCACCATCACTTGACTTGTTGCCCTATAGTTTGGGGATGTCGCAACGATACGATCAACACTCCCAAGGAATCTATTCATTAGTGGTCGATATATAAATAGCAGTTCTTTTTGTCTGATAATATCAGAATGATAAGTCACTATAGTGGGCTTCTTTACACCCGTAACAAAATGCACTACATCCATAAAAGGCCAGGGAAAATGATAATGAATTACATCAGCCTTTTTAGCCAATCGAGAAAATTGTCTAATGACCGACAAGGAAAACCCCGTTGACGCCAATTGAAAGTCTAAGTGAGCACGATGAGTCCAATAACCATTAAACTCAATAGACTTTATTTGTTTATCTGAGCTAAGCGAAAGTACATCAACCTCAATCCCTGATTGGCTCGCCCCTAAAGCAAGTTGATGAATAACTTGCTCAATACCTCCCATGGTGTCTGGAAATGCTGTACGGTAAAAATGTAATATTCGCATTAAACTCAGTTTATCTAATTCACTACCCTGAATAATTATTGATTCTTTTAAGTTTTAATCATTTGACATCTAAGTTGCTATCAACGATTCTGTTCGCACGTATAAATTAAGTTCGACCTAAAACATGTTTATATACACCAAGCGTCGTTGATACTGTGGAATCCCAAGAATAGAGCTTTGCTCTCATATTACCTTTTTTTATGAGAACGTCTGCCAAGCCTGACTGCTCAACCAAACTCAGCATAGCCTCGGCAATGCTTACCGTATCAAATGGATCAACTAACAACGCAGCATCACCCGCCACTTCGGGTAAAGACGTACAATTAGAAGTAATAACAGCAGTACCCGCTGCAAACGCTTCCAGAACTGGTAACCCAAACCCCTCAGACAATGAAGGAAATACTAATGCCGTTGCGGCCTTAACGATAGTTAATAAATCTGAATCGGGCAAATGCTTTAACCAAACAATAGATTTTCCATAACTACCTGACGTAAGTGAAGCAACAATTTCGTCACACTGCCAACCCGCTCGCCCCACAATTACCAATGGAATTTCATTAGAAATGTAACATGGCAAAGAACGGTGAGCATCTATTACCCTAGCGATATTTTTTCGTGGTTGCAAGGTTCCAACAAATAAGAAAAATCTTTTTGGCAAACCATAAAACCTTAATGTCTTTTCAAACACATCCCCTCCGACTGGATGAAACCATCGCTCATCAACACCCAGTGGAATAACACTAATTTTTTCTGCTGATAAATCAAAATGACTTATTATTTCCTGTTTAGAATATTCAGAAATTGTTATGACATGATCAGCCCATTGTGCTGATCTTTTCCATAATACGTTTTTCATTACCCTATAATTTAACTTCACCCATTCAGGATGCGATAAAGGAATAGCATCCATTATGGTAGCAACTACAGGAACCTTTCTTAATTTCGGAATCAAGTGATCAGTAGAATGCATCAAATCAATTTTTCTACTTAACTTATGCGTCTTTGAAAAAGATAAGCCTGTCAGAGCAGAAAATACAGCAGACGAGGGGAAGTGCCCACATTGCAAGATATTATATGAAACACCATTAATTGGTGGTAGCGTATACCCAAAAGACATGGGAGTAAGATGGACCTCATCCTTGTCTTTTAGTCTTTTCATTAACTCCAAAGTATAACTTCCTATACCGTCTACTCCGTGAGTGTCAAGACAACGAGCTAATACTGTAACACCAAATCCTACTCTAATCATGTTTAGTTGAAAGCTTGATAAAAAATATAATGTTTCTATTTTAACCACAAATAAACTTAGCAATATTGTATTTTCTCTAAGCTCAAAAACATGCTACATATTTGTTGTTTAAATTATTTCATAAAAATGATATTTCAAAGCTATTCACTGCAAATTTTCCAAGAATATAGATTAGGGCATAATGCACTATTTATATATTAACTTTAAAACTAATTATTAATCGTTTTACAATTTTTTAAGGTCATTGGACTCCAATGTTCTATAGCCCAATCCAGCAACTCTGTTACTGTAGCTTGTTGAAATTCCTTTGGTGGATTTTGCTTTAATAAGCTCAATACATAAAAAATAACTTCACTGGGCCTTTTAAAATCAACAGCTAAAGCCTTCGTTTGTTTACTGAGCTTGAAGCCTTCTTCATTAATAATAATGGGGACGTGCATATAAACTGGCGTTTTATATCCCAACAACTTTTGCAGGTATATTTGTTTGGGGGTCGAATCTAACAAATCATAGCCTCTCACCACATGATTAACAGCTTGTAGTTGATCATCAACTACTACTGCAAATTGGTAAGCAATAATTTGATCTTTTCTTTTTAAAATAAAATCGCCCTGTTCATCAATTGGATAAGTCATAAGCCCCTGTAACTCATCATTGAATGAAATAACAGTGTCATCAGTCTTAACACGATAAGCATGTGGAATTTCAAGATTAAAATGATTATGACGGCAAAATCCATCATAGCGAGCTGTTTGACCTTTTCGACTGCATCGACAAGGATAGATTTGTTCTTCTTTGTTTAGTTTATCAAGAACTTCTTGATAAGAATCAAGCGATTGACTTTGAAAAGAAACGCTCTCATCCCAATTTAGACCTAGGGTATCCAAGGCTCGTAAGATATTATCAACCGAACCTTTGATATTTCTTGGCGTATCAAGATCATCAATACGCAACAACCACTTTCCGTTGCAAGATCGAGTCTGTAAATAACTCGCCAAGGCGGTAAAAATTGATCCTAAGTGTAAAGGACCGGTAGGCGAAGGCGCGAACCGGCCGATATAAATTTGTTGATCAGGCACAACAAACTTAATTTAACCCATTTGTTTTTCCCGAATTTCATCGAGAGTTTTACAATCAATACATAAACTAGCCGTAGGTCTTGCTTCAAGGCGGCGTATACCTATTTCTATGCCACAGGACTCACAAAAGCCATAATCGCCCGATTCAATCTCTTTAAGAGAGTCATCAATTTTCTTAATCAATTTCCTTTCACGGTCACGGGTTCTCAACTCAAGACTAAATTCTGATTCTTGCGTCGCTCGATCATTAGGATCTGGGAAATTAGCAGCATCATCTTGCATGTGATGCACAGTACGATCTACTTCATGCATTAATTCTGCTTTCCAATTTTTAAGAATACCCTCAAAATGTTTTAATTGAAGTTCATTCATATATTCTTCGCCTTCTGTTTCTTTATAAGGCTTAAAACTGAAAGGTGAGGCAGTCGCTTTAGTACTATCGGTCATCCATTAACTCCTATAGACAGGATAAATAAAAACTGGGCATTTTTAGCAGAATAATACCCAGTTAGCAAGTATTATTGGTATCATTTAATTTTATCTATGGATACTATACCCTTATGCGCGAACGTCTAGCACAGCGAAACTCTGAAATATCTTCGTTTCATGTTATGGAATTATTACGCCGCGCTAAAGAATTAGAGGCTCAAGGCAAAGATGTTATTCACCTAGAAATCGGTGAACCTGACTTTCCTACCCCACAAGCAGTCATCAATGCTGGCATTGCACACCTAAAAACCGGTCACGTTAAATATACCCCTGCCGCTGGATTACCTGAGTTACGTCACAAAATTGCAGCCTTTTACCAAACATATTACAAAGTAACTATAGACTGGCAACAAATATTTATAACTCCTGGCGCTTCTGGTGCATTCTTATTAGCTTTTGGTACCAGTCTTAACCCAAATGAAGAATTATTGATATCAGACCCTTGCTACCCTTGTAACAATAATTTTGCCGCTTTATTTGGCGCCAAGTGCAAAAATATTCCAGTCAATGCAGACACCCGGTTTCAACTCAATGCAAATCTGATTAAAAGCCATTGGAACTCGAATACTAAAGGAGCGCTAATAGCCTCCCCTTCTAACCCTACAGGTACATTAATAAGTGCGGAAGAATTAGAGCAGGCCATTAAAACGGTTAATAGTTTAGGCGGCTGCTTTTTTTCAGATGAAATATATCACGGCTTGGTTTATGATCAAACTGCAACAACAGCCCTTGCATTCAGTGACAATGTATTTGTAATTAATAGTTTTTCGAAATATTTTGGCATGACGGGGTGGCGCATCGGTTGGTTAATAGTGCCTGATGAGTTTATTGAAGCCACTGAAAAATTAGCCCAAAACATTTATATTGCGACATCTACCCAATCACAATATGCGGCTTTAGCTTCTTTTGATATTGATACACTCACAGAACTTGAATTTCGACGCACCGAATTTGCTGCTCGAAGGGATTTTCTATATGATGCATTAATTAAATTAGGCTTTGAAATCAACATTAAACCGGAAGGTGCGTTTTACATTTACGCTAATTGTGAAAAATTTACTCATAATAGCTATCAATTCGCAGTGGACTTTTTAGAATCTGAAGCAGTTGCTATTACACCTGGAATTGACTTTGGTCATCACAAAGCCCATCTAATGCTACGTTTTGCCTATACCACATCTATAGATAAATTGACCATTGCCATTCAGCGACTAAAACGATTCATTAATCAATAAGGATTCCTATGTTTGTAAAACAACTATCTGCAATAGAGCTAAAAAATAAAATTCAGCAAAAAGAAAACTTATTCTTACTTGATGTAAGAGAACCTCATGAATTTCAATATGCTAACATCACCAATAGTATTCTGATTCCGCTTAACCAAATTCCTAACCGCTTAAATGAGCTAGATAAAGACCGTGAAATTATCGTCATCTGCCACCATGGGATGCGTAGTCAACAGGCAGCTAATTATTTAATTCAATCTGGATTTAAAAATATTGCAAATTTATCGGGTGGAATCGACGCATGGTCATGCAGTTCTGATAGCTCTGTACGCCGATATTGACATTAAAAGGTCATTTATTCTCAATATCGCCGAAATCAAAAAAATACTTTCTTTTATCTCAATACCTTATCGTTAATCACTGTAAACATCCCATGAAAAAGTTACTCGTTAGATTGAAATAGCATTATGATAGCGGATTAAAATGACACATTGTAAGGATTCATTATGCCCTATACTCAAGACCTTGTAGACGAAATAAATATTCTAGTTCGCTATAACCTAAGTACTACACAGGAAGGTATTAAAGTACATAAAACCGCAGCCCCAGAATCAATCGCAGCAACAAAACGCTTATACAACAAGGGACTGGTAACACAAGAAGATGGTGGTTATTTAACCAGCTTGGGACACGAGGCAGCAGAGCAGGCACAAGCCGTATTAAACTTATTAAATCCGGCTTAATACAATAAATTAGAATCCTTAATAAACATTTCAGGATTCTAAATAATATAAACATCTAGCCAGATAATAAATAAGGCTCTACTTTACTTTCGAAGAGCCTTATTTAAACGATTGTTCTATTGGTATTTAAAACTATATTAAGCGTCAACAGAGAGTGATGTTCTGATTTTTTTCATTGCATTTTGCTCAAGCTGTCGAATTCTCTCTGCAGAAACATTATAGCGCTCAGCTAACTCATGCAAAGTCGCCTTTTTATCGACTAACCAGCGACTGGAAAGTATATCAAAACTTCGCTCATCCAGTTCAGCCATTGCATCTGACAACAAATCTTGGCCATGCCCTTCCCAATCAGCGTTTTCAAGTATTACGGAAGGATCAGCTCCATATTGCTGAAGATAATTTGATGGATATGCAGCGCCGTCTTCTGCAGACTCATCTACTGGCATATCAAACGACATATCGTGACTACCTAAACGTTTCTCCATCTCATAGACATCACTCAAATCAACATTTAAATCTTCTGCAATTGCCATAGCCTCGGTATTAGACAACCATCCTAAATCTTGTTTTGATTTACGCAGGTTAAAAAATAACTTACGTTGCGCCTTGGTCGTTGCAATCTTTACAATGCCCCAGTTTTTAATCACATACTCATGAATTTCCGCTTTAATCCAATGCACAGCGAAAGAAACTAACCGCACACCAACATCAGGATCAAAACGTTTTACCGCTTTCATTAACCCAATATTACCTTCTTGAATAATATCAGGCATTGATAATCCATAACCACTATAACCTCTAGCAACATGCACTACAAAGCGTAAATTAGTCATGACTAATTCACGAGCAGCATCTAAATCGCCTTGATCTCTGAATCTTAACGTTAAATCGCGCTCCTGTTCAGATGTCAATCTAGGCATCTGACGAACTAAATTTAAATACGCATCAAATGTTCCAACAGATAAATTAATAGGTAAAGCTAATGCATTACTCATGACAACTCCCAAAAAATAACTTTATATGAATTTTAGCACTCTCTAAGCAAGTGTGCTAATAATTTTTTACAAGGTATTTTTAACTGGCTTTAGTGTACTGAAGCTGAAAAAAAAGGACAGCCCAAGAACCTAATACGCCCAGAAACGAAGACAAAAAGATTAACACAATAGTTTCTGTAAAATTTAAAAATAGTAAATGGAAGTTCCCACCATAAAGACCTGACAATTCTTCAACAGAATTATTTAATATCAACATCAATATCGCCACAATGAACCATGCTAATACACCTGAAATAAAACCAATCCAAAAGCCAGTGTATAAAAATGGCCGCCGTATAAAGGCATCAGTAGCGCCTACTAATTTTGAAATAACCACTTCATCACGTCGATTGTGTAATTCTAAACGCACAGAATTACCGACTATGAATAAGACGGCCGCTCCTAATAACACACTAAGCAAATTAGCAAAAAGACGTGCTAATGAAATAATCGATTGAAGACGCTCAACCCATTGTAAATCCATCTGGGCAAAATCCACCTCCGGTGATTGCTGAAAACTTTTCAATAATGCACTTAATGCTTCCTTATCATTTAATGCATTTTTAGGTAAAACTTGGAGCACAATGGGTAGTGGATTTGTTGCCAAGGCATTAATAGCGACACCAAAACCACTATAGGTTTTAAACTCTTCTAAAGCCTGTTCTTTGGTTATTAACTTTACCGATTTAACATTATTATCCAACTTAATGCTATCAACTAATTTTTTAGCATGCGCATCTGAAACATCATCGCGCAAAAACAACGATATTTGATTACTTGTTTCTAAATTAGTCGTCAACTGCTGGAGATTGGATACCAAGATATAAAATCCACTAGCCAATGCAATAGCAATCGCTAAAACAGCGATAGTCATTATTGAAATAAATGGAGTAGCGACAAGTCGGCCCAAACTCGAAAACAAAGCATGAGCATGTTGATCACGATATGCATTTACTTTATCTGCAAAGTTACCACCCGCCAAAGCAGTCTGACGAATTTCCTGTTTTATTACTCTAACCGGTGGATCTTTCTTAATACGATTTTTGTTACCCCGTTTCATAATTTAACTCGCAACCAATTGACCATGATCTAATTTTAAAACACGGTGATTAAGTTGTGTAATTAATGAAATATCATGTGAAGCAATTAAAATAGTCACTCCTACGCGCTGAAACTGACCAAATAAAAACATAATTTCTTCTGACAAATCAGGATCTAGATTACCCGTTGGTTCATCTGCAATGATAATGGGCGGCTTGTTAACCACTGCGCGAGCAATTCCTACCCGCTGTTGCTCTCCTCCGGAAAGAGCTAAAGGATATTTTTTTTCTTTACCTGTCAAACTGACCTTATCTAAGGCAGCCCTAACCCGCCGCGTCACTTCATGATGGCCATAACCCGCTATAACTAAAGGCAAAGCAACATTATCAAAAACTGTTCTATCGTGCAGCAACTTATAATCCTGATAGATAAACCCCATTTTTCTTCGTATATAAGGCAATTGGCTTTCTTTAGCGAGACTTAAATCTTGCCCATCTAATAATATCTGGCCTCGACTAGAACGCTCCATCACTGCAATAAGTCTCAACAAAGTAGTTTTACCTGCACCAGAATGTCCCGTTAGGAACGCCATTTCACCACGCTGCAAATGAAAACTGATATTACGTAGTACATCGCCCGTCTCTGCATAACGCTTGCTAACATTGACAAAATTTATCATTACGTCCTAATCTTTAACAAATAAGGCATTAACAAATAATTCAGCATCAAAATCTTGTAAATCATCAATACCCTCTCCTATACCAATAAATCGAATAGGTATGCCGGTATGTTTTGCCAATGCAAAAATGACCCCTCCTTTTGCAGTCCCATCTAATTTTGTTAAAACTAAACCTGTTAAAGCAACCGTTTCATTAAAAAGCTTTGCCTGGGACAAGGCATTTTGTCCAGTCCCAGCATCTAAAACCAACAAAACCTCATGAGGAGCCGATTCATCCAGCTTACCCATAATGCGTTTAACCTTCTTCAACTCTTCCATTAAATTTGATTTAGTATGCAAACGCCCTGCGGTATCGGCAATTAACACATCGATACCTTTAGCTTTTGCAGATTGCAGACCATCATAAATAACCGAAGCAGAATCCGCCCCCGTATGCTGTGCAACAACAGGGATACCATTACGCTCACCCCAGACCTGTAACTGTTCAACCGCTGCGGCTCTAAACGTATCACCTGCGGCTAACATCACACTATGACCCTGCACCTGTAAACGCTTTGCCAATTTTCCAATAGTTGTAGTCTTTCCAGCCCCATTAACACCTACTACCAAGATAACAAAAGGTGTATCTTGCTTGGGAATTTCGAGTGGTAAGCTACAGGGCGCCAGAATTCTAAGCAACTCCTGCTTTAATGCCGTTAACAAGGCATCGTTATCCTTTAACTGCTGTTTCTCAAGACTCTTTGTTAAACGCCTGATAATTTCAGTAGTGGCATCAATCCCTACATCGGCCATCAGCAGGTTAGCTTCGATTTCTTCTAATAATTCATCATTAATTTCTTTTGAACCCAGTGGCAAACTTGATAATAAGCCACTCAAGCCAGAACGAGTTCTTTTTAATTGTGATTTAAGACGTAAATACAAAGATTCAGGTAAAGCTTCTTCATTGGCTGGCTCAAGCTCAGCGGCAAATGAAGTTCGCCGTTCTTGCAGTGGCTCACTCTGAGGAGGAACAACATGAACCGTTTCGACCCTACCATATCGACTATAAAAACTAATCGCCAACAACGGTAACATCAGTATAGCTGCAAGGCCTTGATGAAGAGGAACGAACCATAAGGGTAAGGAAAGTTTTGCGCTAATTACAGTTAAACCAATCAACGTAAACAACAGACTGCCTAACCACAAACCCGCTGTTCTAACTGGCTTTAAAGAATTGATTGCTGTTGCACCAAACATCACGGCGCTTAGCAATACAAATACGAATAACGTACTAACTCTATGGAGCTCATTGGCCGCGACCTGTGCCTCATAAGAAATAACGCCAGAATAACCTGTAAATAAGCCTCTCGTTAAATCCAGGGCGCTTAAATAATCACCTTGAGGCCACCATTGACCGTTACATTGTGGAAAACCAAGGCAGGCTAAGGCCGCATGATTAGCACTGACCCACACGCCCAGAATAACTTGTAGCACTAACACAAACATGGCAAGGCGAGCTAAAAATATAAGCCCTTTACGTCTACCTTGATGGACCTTGATCGGCTCTACTGTTAATGGATTAGTCCGTAAATACAATCCAAAAAGCAACCAAAAAGTTAGCAGGCCTAATAAAACATGACCCGTCACGACAACCGGCATATTAATAACCGCTTTTGCCAAAGACCCAAGTACAGCCTGAAAAATAATTAACAGCACTATCAGTAAAGAAGCTAAAATTGAAAACCGCTTATGATATTGCCGCCGCCAGGCTGTTAAAACCAAAATCAAAACAGACAAACCTAGGGTTGCTGTTAGATAATGGTGAACAGCGCCTGTTAATAGTGCAATTAAATCCAACTTAAACAAGTCAGGAGCAATATCCGCTACTCGAACCAATGAACCTGATACAACAATTATTAACATTAAAATAATGCTAAAGAGTGTTAACTTTCTAAACATTCTGTTTCCCATTAACCAATTTGTGAAATTCTAAGTAGATGCATAAGATCATCTTTTACCTTATAGGTATTAAAGCCTGGCTCATATTGCATCATTAAATTCCCCAAAGGATCGATTAAAAATAACATCCCATCTGGAATATTTCCCTTCCTGATATCCAGCAATTTTTTTGTCACATCGAAACTTGGCTTAACTCTAATCAAATCGGAATTAAGTGCAACGTCGCGGTTATCATTAACAATTAATTTTTCTTTCAACGCTTCATCCAGATTATTTTCTTCATGCAATAAACTCGAATAAAGAGATTTACTCTCTTGATCTTCCAGACGATTTAACCTCCATAGCAAGGTATCTTTAAGCCACCATTGCTGAGCAACCTCTTGAGAAGACTCTTTAAATATAATGACCACACGCCGTGTGCGCGGTAACTCTTTATTCAACATGAGTCTTAGTTGTTTTGTTTTAAGCAACGCATCTAAACAGACTTCATTACAACCACTATTTGGAATTACATTAACTATTAACCAATGACCTGGTAATTCTCCAATATTGCTTGTTGAGAATGAATCAAACCCCGAAAAGTCAGAATGACTAATTGCCACGGAAGGAATAATTAGCTGCCCAGTATTGGTAGTCCCTTTTACTAAACTAGGGTGTTCTTTCAATCCCCAAGCAATTAAAAATGGAATAATGGTCATTCCAAAAATAATAATAATTAAGCGCTGATTTTTCTTTTGTTGATTATTCATCTTTACTTCTTTTTATACTATACCAAAAAAATAGTGCGGTTAGAGTGGCAGCCAAGGCGAACCATTGAACAGCATAGGCTATATGTTGTTCTGGCGGCATAACCGTTGTAACCTGCCATTCTCTTTTAAACCCTTCAGGCGACTCTTTATCCAACTCAATCTGAAATGCAGCTACTGGATAGCCGAGTTTTTCAGACAACACACGAGCATCAATTACTTGCAAAACTGAAGGCCAACCTGATGTAGGTATTTCTGCCCCAGCTAACTTAATACCTACACCAGGAAAATTATTAATCCGTCCTTTTAAAGTAACTTTCCCATTTATAATGTTTATATCAGGCAATTGCGATCTATCCTGATTTAATGGTACCCAACCTCTATTAACTAATACTGCTGCTTTTGATGGTCTATCCATAATAAAAGGCGTCATAACTAAATATCCGACCTTTCCACTAGTGATCTGATTATCCAGCAAAAACTGATGTGCTTTATCATAATGCCCAACAGTTTGTACCTTTTTATATCTAAGCGAATTGATGTTATCTTCAATGCTGTTCGATAGATCTAAAACCTCAGTTGATGCCAACCCCTGTTTTTGTTGCTCAAAAAAGTTTCTTTTCTGTTCGGCTCGACCTAATTGCCACATACCTAATGCTATCAATAGTGACAGGGTACATAGATAAAGAAATATAGGGAGTTTTTTTAGTTTCATTTGACTATTATATCCCTGTATAAAATCTAGCTTTTATATTTAACCTATTGGCACAAATGCGTTAATAAACGAAAATATGCAAATCCTTAATTATTAATAACTCTACCATGATTCTTCAAAGCTTAGTCATAATTGCCTTTATCCTAATAATTATTAGCCTCGGCAAAGCACTTTTTCATCTTGTAAACCATAAAACTGAAGAACAATCCCAAAAAACTGTCAAATCACTGACCTTTCGCATTACACTTTCAATTATTTTATTTATTTTTCTCTTTATTGCTGTTGCAACAGGCCTATTCAAGCCCCATGGCCTCGGTTCAAAAATACATCTCCAAAAACCAGTTCAAGTTGAAACAACTCAGTAAATCAACAATCTTTCGACAAAAAAAAAGCGCCGCCTGTTCGTAGGCAGCGCTTTTTGTATTTTCCTTTAGAAACTTACAATAAATAAACGAATATAAACAGACCTAACCATACCACATCAACAAAGTGCCAATACCAAGCCGCCGCTTCAAATGCAAAATGGTTTTCTGGTTTGAAATGTCCTTTCACACTACGAAATAAAACCACACTTAATATAATAGCACCCACGCAGACATGGAAACCATGGAATCCAGTTAACATAAAAAATGTCGATCCATAAACACCAGAACCTAAAGTTAACCCCATTTCGGCATAGGCTTCGTGATATTCGAATGCTTGAAACGCAACAAATAAAAAGCCTAAAGCGACTGTTGCAATCAAACCTTTAATTAACTGATCCCTATTTTTTGCCAACAAACCATGATGTGCCCAAGTACAAGTTACACCACTCGTTAATAAGATTAAAGTATTCAAAAAGGGTAAGCCCCATGCTCCCATCGGTTCAAAATTACCACCCACTTTACCAGGACCATTAGTTGGCCAGGCCGCTTCAAATGAAGGCCAAAGTAATTCTTTAGTAGCACCTTCACTTAACCAATGCACCGATAAATTACGTGTATACCAGAGTGTTCCAAAGAATACAGCAAAAAATACGATTTCTGAAAAAATAAACCACATCATGCCATGACGATAAGATATGCCTACCTCATGGTTATACATTCCAGTTTCACTTTCAGTTGCTTGCAAAGTAAACCAACCAATCAGCATGGTAATGAAAATAAGTAAACCTATAACCATTAGAGCTGGACCAATTGAAGAACCATTTAAATAATTTGCAAATCCAGCCAGCATAGTCACCAGACCTGCAGTGCCTATCACTGGCCAATTTGCTTTATGCGGAATGTAATAAGCAGTATTCGTAGACATAAGATTCCCCTTTTATTTTTTTACTGATTTTTCAGTATTGTCGAAAAACGTGTATGAGAGTGTAATGGTTTTGTATTGCTCTGGTATTTCAGGATTAATAACAAAACGCATCGGGAGCGTTTTTGCTTCTCGGGGTTTAAAAGTTTGTTCCGAAAAACAGAAACACTCGATTTTTTCAAAATAACTACTTATGACAGCTGGAGAAAAACTGGCGATTGCTCTAGCTTGCATCTCTTTATCAGATTTATTTTCAGCATAAAAATTCACCGTATAATATTGCCCTGGATGAACCTTTAATTGTCTTTTTTCTGCACGAAACTCCATCGGAGTTGACTCGTTCAATATTGTCATGAACTCCACTGAAATCTCCCTTTCCATGTCAACTTTATAAGCAACCTCTGGTACCTTTTTAATGTCATCGGGTCTATTTCGCTCAATCCATTTCCATTCACATAAAACATCGTAAAGAGGGACTAAAGCGTAACCAAAACCGAACATCGCTACCGCGACTAAAAGCAAGGTTCGCGCTAATTTAAGGTTCTTTTTATCTACAAAATCATTCATTGAGATACTGCTTGTGCGACAGCAAACAGATAAACAATTAAGGTGATAGCCACCAAAATAACAGCTGTTAACAGATTTTTATTTTTAGTTGTCATATTTCTTAAGTGGTACATTACCCAGTCATTCATATAACCAGGCAATGTATCCTTTTATGCCTTAATGTGAATCCAAAACGTGTTCAGTCGGCACAACACTTGGAGGTGTAGTCCAAGTATGGTAAGGAAGTGGTGATGGTAAAGTCCACTCTAAGCTATGCTTAGCCGCATCTTCCCAAACTTCGTCAGATACTTTTTCGCCAGTACCGCCTCTTATAGTGTCGATCACTATATACAAAAATAGCAATTGGCTTGCTCCAAATATAAAACCGCCCACGCTTGAAATCATATTCCAATCTGCAAATTGCACTGCATAATCCGGAATTCTGCGAGGCATTCCCGCTAATCCCAAGAAATGCTGAGGGAAAAACAATACGTTCACAGAAACCACTGAAATCCAAAAATGCAATTGGCCAATTTTCTCGTTATACATGTGACCCGTCCATTTAGGTAACCAGAAGTATCCCGCCGCCATCAGAATAAAAACCGAGGCGGGTACTAAGGTGTAGTGGAAATGGGCAACAATGAAATAGGTATCATGGTATTGAAAATCAGCGGGTGCAATAGACATCATCAAACCAGTAAAACCACCCATGGTAAACAACACCACAAAAGCAATAGAAAACAACATAGGGGTTTCAAAGGTCATAGCCCCTTTCCACATAGTGGCTGTCCAGTTAAATACTTTAACACCTGTTGGAACCGCAATAATCATTGTCGCATACATGAAATACAATTCACCGGCTAAAGGTAAACCGACAGTGAACATGTGATGCGCCCAAACGATAAAGGATAAAAAAGCAATAGAACCGGTTGCCCAAACCATTGAAGCATAGCCAAACAAAGGCTTACGAGCAAATACTGGGATAATAGTAGATGCAACGCCGAAAGTTGGCAGAATCATAATATAAACTTCTGGGTGACCAAAGAACCAGAAAATATGTTCATAAAGTACTGGGTCACCACCTCCTGCCGCATTAAAGAAGCTGGTATGGAAAAATTTATCAGTCAACAACATGGTTACTGCGCCAGCGAAAACAGGCATAACAGCAATTAACAAAAATGCAGTAATCAACCAAGTCCATACAAACAATGGCATATCCATCATTTTCATAGAAGGCGCACGCATATTGAAAATAGTCGCGATAATATTAATCGCGCCCATAATCGAAGAGATACCTAATAAATGTACCGAGAAAATAGCAAACGGTAACGCTTTACCTACGGTAATTGGTTGCAATACTAATGGTGGGTATAAAGTCCAGCCACCATTCGGAGCACCACCTTCCATGAATAGAGTACTAGCTAATAACAACACACCTGCAACCAACATCCAAAAACTCATATTGTTCATACGAGGTAATGCCATATCAGCAGCACCAATCATTAATGGAATTTGCCAGTTAGCCAACCCCACAAAAGCAGGCATAACTGCACCAAATACCATGACTAACGCGTGCATAGTGGTCATGGAATTAAAAAATGCAGGATCTACAAACTGTAAACCTGGCTCAAATAATTCAGCCCGAATCACCATGGCCATTGCGCCACCGACAAAAAACATTGCTAAGGCAAACAATAAATACAATGTACCAATATCTTTATGGTTAGTAGTAATAACCCATCTTAACAACCCCTTAGCGGGACCGTGATCGTGATGATCATCAGCATGATGATCATGTTCATCTACGACAGCAGACATACTTTATACCTCGAAAATAATTAAAAAAGAGTGATTCGATAACAGCATCTGAGGCTTATTCATCATCATCGGGAAGTGCTGTTTGCTTAGGCTGTAATTCATCACCTACTTTATTACCCAAATTGTTACGCACGTAGGTCAACAGCTCAGCAACTTCTTTACCATTCAGCTTATCGAATTTTGGCATTTTTGAAGTACCAGCACGTAAGAAGCCATCGAAAGACTCCCATTTTCCTGTTGCAATTGCGCTACCTGTTAAAGCAGGAATTAAACCAGGGACGCCTGCACCATTAATTTGATGGCAGCCCACACAATTTTTTAAATAAACCGATTCACCATGTGTCAATAATTGCTGGGTAGTTTGATCACTTAAATCCGGCTTTTGCTTTTGTTGCTCTGAAGTCTTCTTAACCCAAGCATCATAGTCAACTTGTTCCATAGCAATAACCACGATAGGCATAAAACCATGATCTCGGCCACACAACTCAGTACATTGACCGCGATAAGTGCCCGGTTTTTCTACATAAGTCGAAGCCTCATTAATAAAACCAGGATTAGCATCTTTTTTCCAACCAAAATCTGGGACCCACCATGAGTGAATAACATCAGTAGAAGTCAAAACAAAGCGTACTTTTTTCTTGACTGGAATAACCAATGGCTTATCAACATTCAATAAGTAGTGAGGAACCGAACGTGGGTCAGCACCCGGTGTTCTATGTACCTTTTCACTGGCTTCATCTAAATGACTTTCAAAGTGAATGTCGTTATCCAGATATTTATAATCCCAATACCATTGATGTCCAGTCACCTGAATAGTCATGTCTGATTTATCAATATCACTCAACTCAAGCATTGTTTTGGTAGCAGGAATTGCCATACCAATCAAAATCAGAGTGGGTATAATGGTCCAGATAATTTCAACAGTGGTATTCTCATGAAATTGAGCTGCTACATGTCCTTTTGATTTACGATGATGGTAAATCGAATAAAACATGGCACCAAATACACCAATGCCTATAAATACACAGATCCACAGAATCAGCATATGCAGGTCATAAATGTCATTACTGACTTTTGTGACCCCTTTCATTAAATTGAGCGTATAGTCCGCATGCGCTGCCCCTAGCCCTAAAGCCATTAGGATCAGACCTGCGAATAGTTGCTTTGCTTTGTTCACGGAGCAGCCTCTTCGATAGTAGTTATAAATTCTTGCAAATGCTATATCGCCTGATTATTTCAAGACACTATAAACATCTTGATTATTGCTTGCGACATAAATCACAAAAAACGTGTAGATTTTAACTCATGAAGCTTATCTATACCAGATGTCGTTTTTATGATTTTAACTTGATGCAAAAAAAAAGCTTGTGACAAACAGAAGTCACAAGCTTCTTTTAAGTTAATAGACGATTTATGTCAACTGTTTAATGCTTCCGCATACGCTTTATCGAAAGTAGGAATGTGGTGTTCTAACCAACCTTTTACTAATTGGCCCACTTCTTCAGTTACTTCAGCCTCACCTGCATGAAATTTGGTCTGTAAACCACCACAGATTCCAACTAAAGCAACATGCTCTGCTTTGTGAGCATCATATGCAGAGTAGTTTTTAGCTATCATTTCTTTCTCTTCATGTTCGAAATGACCAACTACATAAGCAATCAAATCATCCAATTGCACGCCAACTGCTGATCGTTCGGCACCACCGACGGCCAAGTCATATAATTTATTCAGCTTATCAAATAAAACTTTATGTTCTTCGTCAGCAAAACCAACATTAGTACCGAATTGATCAGCTGTCCACGTAATTAAAGCCATAATATATTCTCCTGTTGTTATTATCGATGCAGTTTTAATTTAAACCGCAAAAAAAGTATGGATTAATTACAGCCAATAGTCAAACTTAATGTAACTTACTTATAAAAGATGGATCAATTTGACAATCACCACTCACCGGATGATCAAGTACTCCTTGCTCAAAATCCCTGTACGTAGGCAACTGAAAAGCAATTCTATTTATTTTTCCAGCTGAGAATTCAAACTCAATGGCCCCACCTTTTGCTCTTGGGCTATTTGGTTTCGTGGTAAACAGTACAAATCCAACGTTAGCAACCGACTGCCCCTGTTGATCAGGCATTAAACGTGCGCAACTAAACTCATTAAACGCTAGACCTGTAATAACTTGCACTAACTGATGTGCCGTCACAATAAGCCCTTCTCCAGGAATAGTAATGGGTACAGAAGACGCAGGGACTATTGTAGGTACTGACGAGGGTGCGGCAACTGGAATGGTTCCAGAGGCTGAACCTGCTACAGTTGATGAATTGATTACGGGGGTGGTAGTCACTTGCTCAATACCGGGCGCCGCCAATAATTTCTCTAAACCAAAATCCCCTAAATGATTTTGCAGCAACACAGTCCCATCGCCATTTTTAGTCGTCGCCAACAACGGATACAACTGCTGCTCCATTTCAACCTTGTTAGGATTATTAAGAACTAAAATCAACTGCCGCTCAATCGATTTAAGCGGAGATAAAAACTGTTCCTTTTTCTGACTAGTCGATTCCATTTGCTGCCAATCAACTGGAGAGTTAACAGATAAGCCCATTGATTTCATTACCGCATAATCTTCTGTTGCCAAGCACGAGCCAAAGTTTTTAGCCTGATAACCCGCCATTACTTTCGAAGAAATTTCACTACCCTGAACTTTCTGAGGTGAAATATTATAATTTTTCCAATCAGTACTATTCATTAAGAAGTAATAAAGAAAGGCATTACGATCAAACTTATTAAAACCCAAATCTTTCAACACCAATTTTATTTTTCGGCAATTATTATCTACCTCATTATAATTAGCCCAATCAGGTTTTAAATTAGGTTTTGCTGGATGCTTTGAATCCTCAATCAGTTGCAACAATTTAACTTCACCCGCTGCTGATTTAATGGGCGAATAACTAATCTCGTCAAACGTTAAATCTCTTGCATCAGGAACCCCATTCGCCAAACTCTTTAACAACAATGAAGAAATAAGTTCCGGAAAAATCTTTAACTCCCCAAGCGGTTGGGTATCTGCACCAAAAATATTAACCCCACCTTCAGCAACCGCATACACTTTAAACAAGGTTTGATTAAGAACACCTGTTTTTCCAGAGAACTCAACCAGTGGCGGCAAAGAATGAGACTCGGAACTATTCTTGACAGTTGTTTTAGTCGCTGCAGATAAGGGTGTCGTTTTTGCCAACTGACCTGCAAACTGTCCAACGACAGCAACCCCCGCACCTACGCCAGTCAATGCCAATAAATTACTCGCTGCCGTGACATCATTTGTCAAACCTGAGACATCCATATCACTATTAGCAGTGGATATAAAACTGTAATCAACATCCGTTGCTTTTCCAGAGTCCAATCGTATCCAAGGCGTCAAAATTGTTTTCTTAGCATCAAATTTAAAATTACATTTCCCAGAAGATGCCTTATACACAAATCCTGGCACCTCATTATTAAACTTAAGAACCTCATTACGAATAGAAAAAACTAAAGAAGAGGACAAATCTCCCTTCTCATAAGAAGGAGTCATATTATTACAACCCGTCTTTAATACGTTATCGCCTTTAAAATTGAATTCAGAAATTAACCGCACATAATAATCATCACCATCAATCACCTCAAAACCAGACAAAGGTTGAAATTGATGCAACTGGGTTGATTGAACAGTCTGTGGATCATTATTATTCTGACTAGATGGGTAATCAATAGCAATTTGCCGGGTCGATGTACATCCTACCAACATTACACTCGCAATTAAATTAACTACATAACGATTAGACATACATTAAACCTTATGCCGCAGACTTTGCGACGAACCAAACTTAAAAATTTAGAGAACATGATAGAGCTTACAATACAAACTTGTCATGCTATATTACCAGTTTAGCATTCTACACATACAACAATAAGACCAACTATTCTAAGAGGTTTAATTTTATGCGATTACTGCTTGTTGAAGATGATCTTAATTTATCTCGCTCCCTTAAGATTGAGTTTGAGCATGCAGGTTATGCAGTAGACACCGCCATGGATGGTCAAGAGGCAGAATTTTTAGGCACTACTGAGAATTACGATATTGTTATTCTTGACTTGGGCTTACCCAAACTGTCTGGATTAGAAGTGTTGAGGCTGTGGCGTCAAAACCAAAATAATGTACCTGTTATTATACTTACTGCACGTGATGCATGGCATGAAAAAGTAGATGGCTTTAAAGTCGGGGCTGATGATTATTTGGGCAAACCCTTCCATACTGAAGAACTCTTAGCACGTGTTGAAGCGTTACTAAAAAGACAACATGGCGTTAATAAATCAGGACTTAGCGCACCTGGTATAGAATTAAATGAAGAGCAACAAACACTCTTGATTAATGGCCAGCAACCAATTGAACTAACGGCAGTTGAATTTCGATTATTACGCTATTTAATGATGAACAGTGGCAAAGTCTTAAGTAAAGCCCAATTACGTGAGCACCTCTACGACAATGAAAATGAACATGATAGCAATGTAATCGAAGTTTATATAAACCGATTGCGGAGTAAACTGGGTAAGGATTTGATAACAACTCGCCGTGGCCAAGGCTATGTCTTTGGTAAAAAAATGTAATGACTTTACGGAAAAAACTAAATCGCGGTTTAGCTTTAATTCTTTGTTCAATCTTTCTTATAAACTGGGATGCCGTTGACTGGGTGATTCGAACAGTCATTGAAAAGCAAATGGCCACCCGGTTGCAGCATGATAGTGATTCTTTAAAAGATACTTTAACAATTGATATCCAGGGTCAACTACACTTTGATAGTTACCATATTGGGTCAGTTTATAATCAAGCTTATTCGGGACATTATTATGTAATAAAGATTGATGACGTAAACTATTATTCGGCTTCATTACAAAATGAAACGTTGGAACTTGCACCTCAAACATCCAAACAACCTCTTCTCTATCATGAATCAAATGGCCCAAAACAACAAACCTTACTTGTTCTTGAAAGTAGTTTTGAAGAATCCGGGCATCAAATCAGGATCTATGTCACCGAAGATTTAACCGTTATTGATCATGACATTATATCGATTAGTCTTGGCTATTTGTTAATAAATATATGCTTACTGATCTGTGCGATTGCACTTCAAAGCAGAATAGTTTTACAGGCCTTACGACCTTTTAAGGATGCCCGTAGACAACTAACGGATGTTCTGAACGGTGAACAAGACCAAATACAAGTAAATGTCCCCGCCGAAATCAAGCCATTAGTCGATGAGTTTAATCGTTTATTACTATTAGTCATGCGTCGATTGCTGCAATCACGTACCGCTATCGGTAACCTTGCTCACGCATTAAAAACACCTCTCGCCATCTTATTTAGAATTGCAGAAAATCCTGTCCTTTCCGCCCACCCCGAATTACAACAACAACTAAAAGTACAAACAACCGCTATACGTCAGACGATTGACCGCGAACTTAAACGTGCCCGAATTGCCGGCAATCATAAAACTAAAATAGTGTTTAACCCTTATCAGGAATTATTGGCTTTATCACAGGTACTGAAAAATGTTTATAGCGAAAAACAACTGCAAATAAAAATTACTGCACCGGATATACTCATTCATTATGACAGGGAAGATTTGTTAGAAATGATCGGTAATTTGCTCGACAACGCCTGTAAATGGGCAAAACAGACAATCAGTGTCACCGTTGCCTTTTCAAATAAGCTGGTGATAACCATTGAGGATGACGGACCAGGAATAAATGACCAGAACGCCCAATTACTGACCGAACGCGGTTTACGTCTGGATGAGACTGTTGAGGGACACGGACTTGGTTTGGCAATTGTCCGTGATATCACAGAGTTTTATGGTGGCAGCTTAAGCTTTGATCGTAGTGAAAGACTGGGGGGATTCCTTGCGAAAGTTCGTTTGCCTCTAAATTAAAGTTATTTGATATTAACTGTATCGCGCATTTTTATCCACCCTTTCAACACTGGGTGAACGCTTAAAAACAATGATTATGACATACCAAATCACTTTTAGAAATATTGTGATACCAAAAGCAACCAATATCCCCCACTGATATATTCCACCCCATGAAGATCCTTCTTTAAACTGCGGATAATAGGGCGTAATACTCGCCAAATATCGAAAACAGAAGACTGCGGCGATCAACATCCCAATGCTTACATAAAACTTCTTACCGCTGAAAAACAACGGCAAAAACGCCAACAATGGACAAACCACCATCATTAGGATAAACGTTTTATTAATTAAAGTGGTGACTAGCGGATTCTGTATCTGTGCCAACCTTTCCTCTGTAGCAGTACGGACATCAATTACTTTATCGTCTAAAAGCGGAACAATAGTATGGATGGCCTCCGTTCCCTGTAAATCTAACAGCGCATTCATAGTCCCAATCCGTATCTTGGGATCACCATTCTTTATAAAAAACACCAGATTTGGAATTGCTTCCTTAACCTGTAATTTTGCCAAGGCCGCTATTACCGCGAGACGCACAGTAACCTCTTTATCTTGTAACAGAGACCTAATTTTAGGCGTCGCTTCTTTTGCCTGCAATACAGTTAATGTATTGACTGCCGTAGTACGAATATTTTTATTAGGATCTTTTAAAAGAGGCAAGACACTAGAAATGACTTCATTTTTATTGAATAACAAATTATCCTCTTGCAGTTTCGTCAATATCTCCATTGCACGGGTTCTTACCTGGATATCATTATCATTTAACAAAACAATAACTTGAGATGTCAAGGCTTTTTCTTGCAAGCGAAATAACGAGTTTATCGCCTGAATTCGCACGCTGGCAAAGACATCCTTTAACAAAGGGGTGATACTGGGAATTGATTTTTCACCCTGAAACTCTTCTAATGCAGCTATTGCATTACTACGCACCTCAGGATTGGAGTCTTTCAACAGCGGCGTAATTTTGGGAGCCGCTTCTCTTGCCTGTACTTTGCGTAACAGTTCAATTGCAGATGCACGCAGTTTTACATTATTATCATTCAAAAGAAGAATAATGCTCGGCACTGCTTTTTTTGCATCTAAATCCTGTAATGCTTTTATCGCTGCTAAACGTACATTATCGTCCTTATCTTTTAATAGAGAAAGAATCCCAGGTAGTGCCTCTTTTCCTTGTAACAACTCCAATACGGCCATCGTTCGAATACGAATTGCGCTTTCATTATCTTTCAAAAGTTCTGTAATACTTGGCACAGCCTCATTTGCCCGAAATTCCGATAACGTGTTTATAGCCGCCAAACGTACACTGCTTTCATCATCTTTTAATTGCGGAATAATAGCGGGAATCGCTTCTCTTGCTTCTAAATGCAATAAGACTTCCATTGCTTTAATTCGAACATTACTGTCTTTTTCTTCTAGCAGAGCAACAATGCTTGGAATCGCTTCTTTTGCATGGAATTGCACTAAAACATTAATTGCTTTATTCCGTACAGCGCTGTCCGAATCTTGCAAACGCGGAATAATACTGGGAATGGCTTCTTTTGCACCTAATTGCCCTAACACTTCAATGGCTGCCTCTCGAACATAGGCTTCACTATCTTTTAAGAAAGGCGTAATACTGGGAATTGATTTTTGTTCCGCTAAACTTTGCAATAGTTTCAATACATAGGTTTTGCTACTACCCAGGTTCTCCGGCACACACCCCTTTTCAGCCCCAGATGGATGATTTGTACAGTTTTTAGTTTTTTCAGCCAATGCAGTATGATTAACTAGAATCAAGATCATGGAAAAAATAAAGCGGGGGATTATTTTCATAGTGATTGAGCTGAAATAATAGGAAACTAGAGTATATATGTTTTCCTTATTTCTTGCACGACAGGCAAAACCAGCTAAATCAAAAATACATCTCGAACTGTTCAATGGGCACTGGCTTGCTAAACAAATAACCCTGGTAACTGGAGCAGCCATTCAGCTCAAGAAACTCCCGCTGTTGTTCCGTCTCCACACCTTCGGCAATGACCTCAATATAAAGATTCTTGGCATTACCAATAATGGTTTGCACGATGACCGCATCGGAGGCTTTTATACCTATATTGAACACGAAAGACTGATCGATCTTTAATTGATCCATCGAAAAGTAGACACTCAGCTCATGGCGCATATTCATCTTTTCTATAGCACCATCTAAGTCATCGAGCACCACCGATTGCTGACGTAAATCTAATTCCTGATGGGTATCATCAAGACTATTCCACGACTATTCATTGATATTCTCCAAAGCGTTATCGCCTAATTCGCTCACCCGTTCTGTTGTAGCCACTGCATACATCTGTCCAGCTTCATTGACTAAAGCGGTGGCGGTAATCCAAACATCCTTAACCGCCCCACTTTTGGTCATCCGTTGGGTTCGGTAGGGCTCTATAATGTTAGCATGGCTCAGATTAATCACTTTGTCCAAGGCCTTCTTGCGCTGGTTTTCGGGGATTCTGTTGCTGACGTTCATCAGTAAAGCCTCTTCTTCACTCCACCCGTACAGCTTTTCTGCGCCCGGGTTCCAGGCTATGATACGGCCATTCAAATCCTGTACGGTAATGGCATCACGCGCATCACGCACCACGACGGCTAAGCGAAGCAGTCTGTTGGCTTTTTCCAGGGCCTCTTCAATCTGAATAGTTCCAGTGATATCCACAAAGGTAATGACCGCCCCCTCAATCGCATTGTGCAACGTGCGGTAAGGCAAGATTCGCAGGGTATAGCATTTGTCGTCCTTGGCCTGCACACGCTTCTCGATGGGGATCAAAGTTTTAAGGACTGTCCTTATATCTTCTCCCAAGGTAGGGTAGTTCACGAGATTGGAAACTATGTCGCTGACAGGTCGCTTAATATCGTGCGGAATCAGGTTGATAATCTGGCTAACCAGAGGGTTAAAGCGCAAAATACGCAGGTTATTATCTACAAAGAGTGTGGCGATGCCGGAACCATCCAGCAAATTGTTCATATCACTGTAGAGTTGCGAGGCAATTTCAATCTTGGCTTGCAACTCGGCGTTAACCGTGTTCAGTTCTTCGTTGACCGATTGCAACTCCTCTTTTGAGGTTTCAAGTTCCTCATTGGTGGATTGTAATTCTTCGTTAACCGACTGCATTTCCTCGTTAGTGGATTTAAGCTCTTCGTTGGACGACTCCAACTCCTCATGGCTCGACAGAATGT
>Ga0194062_1000209_pt1 | contig 24581 bp, 29 predicted proteins | sample SepL2225m_MetaG_FD_155481 | JGI IMG/M metagenome (GOLD analysis project Ga0194062, IMG submission 155481) | Anoxic zone freshwater microbial communities from boreal shield lake in IISD Experimental Lakes Area, Ontario, Canada - Sep2016-L224-25m | ecosystem: Environmental > Aquatic > Freshwater >... | reverse complement strand
ATTATAAAGGGTTGAAAGCTCATTGTCAGTTAAATAAATTGTTTCTGCAGTTTCTTCAATGGTTTGAAATTTCCTGGACGTATGTTCTTTGTTTGATGTATAACCCTTATCATTTGCATAATTCATAAAAACTTTGATCTTTTTAATATGGTCTCCTATGGTGTTTTTAGTATATCCTTTAATAGTAGTAAGTTTAGTCTTTCTCTTATAATTTTGAAGGAATCTTATAAAATCTTCATAAAAATCCATGTTTATATCATCAAAGGTCAATTTACTTTGTTTTCTTACCTCATATTTCTTTAGTATGTTTAGTGTTGTCCCGTAACTGAGTTTAGTACGGGGTTTCTTTTCTGTGTTTCTTATATAGTCTTCTATTGATTTGAGGAAAGTCATCTTTGGGAATGCATCTGGTTCTTCTGAAGGTTTGGGTCTAAGTATACTCCGAAATTCATCACGGAGGATTTCTATCTTTATAGTCCCGTATTTATTCAAGTGATCCCTTGCAGCATTCATCACGTTATCCCTGTCTGTTTTCAAACGTGTGTTAATATTCTTCCCTTCGTTGAATTGAATTGTTTCTCTCGCATGGTGTTCTGTGTGGTTCCAGAATTTCGGTTTTATCTTTTCACCTGTAGACATTTTAATTCTAAGCTGTTTATACCAATACACCAGAAAAATCAAGGTTTCATGCTTAGATTCTCGATCTTTTAGAATGAATGAGACTGATCCTGCCATATAATCAAGTTTATGTTTGAACTGTGTAAAGATAATACAAATTTGAAAATAGGGGCCGGTACAGGGGCTTGTAAAGTTAGTTTAATTTACATTTTATTCAATCATTCTGAATTTTCTAATTTCCAAAGACCCCTTGTTTATTGACGTTTAGAGACACAGTTGGGTAAGATTAAGATTAAAGGGTGATAGTCCGGCTCCGGGTACATTCGATTTCAATTAGTTGGCTAATAATCAACTATGTACATAAATTCGAAAAGTTAGATGTAAGAATTTATGTAATAAAACTTGAAAAGACAGGTATTTGCCTGTCTTTTTAGCTTTAAAACGCTCATAATAAGCTGAATCAGGGGCGAAATAAGTTTCATCATTAATTTCCCAAAGGAAATTGCCAAAAGAGTGTCTTGCTATCTGCTCATGAGTCCAAAGTCTTGATGCCAGATAGTTTTTTCACTACCTTTGTACAAAGGTTCAACAGTGACTTGCAACAACATCCTTTTCAGCGATCATATTATTTCTCAGATGTTCAGGAGAAACATATCTTTGGAGGAAGTGAAATTCATTTTGAATGCTGGTGAAGTTATCCGCGAATATGCAGATGATAAACCATATCCAAGTTTCCTGCTGCTGGGATTTATTGATCGCCGCCCGTTGCATCTTCTCGTTGCCGAAGATTCTGAGACGGGAAATTGTATCATGGTCACCGCCTATGAACCTGATAAAAATGTATGGTCACCTGATTTTAAAACCAAAAATCGATAATATGGAATGCGTCATTTGTAAAGCAGGAAATATGTACGAGGGAAAGGTAACGGTTACCCTTGAAAAAAATGGATCCATTATTCTGATCAAAGAGGTTCCGGCACATATTTGTGATGTATGTGAACATTATTATCTGGATGAAAAAACCACTGAAGAAGTTCTGAAAAGAGGCTCGGAAGGCCTGTTAAAAGGTGCTGAACTGGAAGTGATGAAATTAAAAGTGGCCTGACCTCGATTATAGTTCCTTCTCAATGAAATCAACCACTTTGAGGTAATCTGGAATCATTTCAAAGTTAGATAACTGGTCAGTTAAGTGTACACACAAAGCCCTTAAACCCAAGTGGAATAAGGGCTTTTGTTTTTTCGGGAACAAAATAGTAACAAAAAATTCAAAGATTACGTTTTGTCGTGTTTTTATTTTGAAACGCATTCAAATTCCAACGCAACCCTTTCCCTCCCCAGCTTGTCTTCCTGATAAACAGTTTTATATGACGCCACAGGCCATAAAACAAAATGAGCATGACTATTATTAGATTAAAACTCTCTCCACTCTCAATTTGTAAAGGACAATCGAATAAATTGTAGAGCAGCTTTGTGGGAATTGCAGTATTCTCAGTATCTAAAATCCGATCCAATTCTTCAGTGTAGATAACAAATCGACTATTAAAAATCATGCATTTCGATTCTAATTTTTGAACTAAAATAGCGGAAAAACCCAGGCCTATTTCAGGTATACCTATTCGTTCGAACGGTATGTAAAACCAGAACTAAAAAAATATTTTAAAGACTGGGAGTTTAAGTTCAACTATGCAAACACGGCACTGAAGGCGATTTTGGAGATCAAGAAGGAAAATGAAGCGGCTGCGCAGTCTTGATCCTCTATTGTGGAAAGGTCGTCAACTCATTTTTCCCACAATAATCGCTATCATATAAAGCAGTTTAACAGGCGATTACAATTATTTATATTCCGTTTTGTGGAATGATTGTTGAATTTATTGTGGGATTTCAAAACGAAGCTGGTCCCTTTTTCAAGGAATGGATGCATGGTACCAAGCGTTCATAAATTTCAATTGTTCACGTTACGTGTACAGAGGGATTAAATGAACGTTTTTAGCGCGGTGCCTTGGATCGGCAGTAAGTGTTGAAGAGTCTGATTGATTCCATAATATCATAGATTGCGTAAAATCATTAGTAGATTGTAAATGAATCATTAACGATTCAAAACAATGGCAAAAAACGAATAAAAATGCCGTAGTTTTGACTTTTTTGTCATTATTGACTATCTTTGTAAAAAAAAATCGCTGCATTGTCAACAGGATTATCAGATAAGCTGCATGCAAGATTTGAAGGAAATGCTACAATTCCCTATAGTGACCTTTTTGCCTTCTTCCGAAAGGAATTTCCTGATATTGCTGAAAAAACAATTAACTGGAAGATCTATCAGTTGAAATCAGAAGGAGTTCTTTCTCATATCAGCAGAGGATTTTATTCTTTCAGGAAGAAAAACCAATATCATCCTGAACTGTCTTCCGACCTGAAACGTATTTACAACAGGATAAAGCGGGAATTGCCACTGGTTAATCTGTGCGTTTGGGATAGCCGCTGGTTTAATGAATTCATGATTCATCAACTTTTCAGGTACTTTATAGTTGTTGAAACAGAAAAAGATGCAACCCATGCTATTTTTAACAAACTTACCGGTTTCATTAAAAACGTTTTTCTTGATCCCGATCAGGAAACCTTTAATCGGTATATTGTTAACTTCGATGAGGTTGTCATTATTAAATCATTGATCAGTGAAGCCCCATTGCTTGAATTTGATAACATGAAGATTCCATCTGTTGAAAAGCTATTGACAGATTGCCTTATTGATACTGATTTGTTCGCTGCCCAGCAGGACGAGCTTGATCACATTTATCAGACAGTTTTTCAGAAGTACGAGGTGAATCGAAGCAAGATCAGTCGCTACGCAAGGCGTAGAGGTCAAATCTCAGAACTCGAAAAGAGAATCAACCGACTAAACTTAAATTCATAACAGATGATTTTACCCGCTTCCTTTGAAAAAACCCGTATTCAGGAAATTGCTAAAACCATTGGTAAACGTGGTGATCCCAAGTTGGTTGAGAAAATAATCTATTCTTTTTCGTTATTGGAGTAATTGAAGCGTTCAGGGTTAGACCTGATATTCAAGGGGGGGTACTTCTTTATTCTTAATGTCGGATACTCCAAAAAGATTTTCAATCGATGTAGATATTATAATCACTAAGCCTCCTGAGAGTCTGCATGAATATTTTGAAAAGCTAATGCAATCAGGATTATTTTTAGAATGGAAGGATGACAATGAACGCAAAAGCATCGGAAGTGCTCCGGTTGGCCATTATAAGTTTTTCTATAAGAGCGGCATAAGTCAAAACTTTGGTGATGAACCAATTTTATTGGACGTCCTTTTTCTTCCAAGATCAACTTATCCCAGGACAAACCATATCCCGATCAAACATAAATGGCTTTTAACAGATGAGCCCTATGATTTGATTAATGTTCCTTCGTTTGAATCCCTTCTAGGTGACAAGCTAACAGCTTTTGCCCCTAATACAACTGGTATTTTGTATTCGAAAAACCGTCCTGTTGAAATCATCAAACAATTATTTGACATTGCATATTTGTTTGATAAAGTGATTGATCTCAAAGAGGTAAAGGAATCTTTTGAAAATATTGCAAGTGAAGAAATTTCCTATCGGAAGTTGCAGGTGACTTTCAAAGATGTTTTACAGGATGCCTTTGACACGGCGCTTTTAATTACAAGACGAGAACAATCCTCAGAAAATTTTCACTTTTTACAAAAAGGAATAAACAACATCGTTAATTTCATTATTAATCCATTCAGGATTGAAGATGCTATCATTTGTGCTTCTAAGGTTGCTTATCTAACTCAAAGTTTAACAAGAGATTCTTTTTCGGGGATTCAGCGGTACAGCGCCCCTGAAGACGTTGAAGGTCTGACCATAACTCAGGCTGAATTTGCCAAACTCAATCGTCTGAAAACGATCAATCCCGAGGCCTTCTTTTATTGGTATCATGCGATTGGATAAACCTGCCTTATTACAATTTAACATTGCCTTCACAATTTCTTCCACAGTTTCTTCCACAGTTCAATTTTTAGGGGCCTCAGATTTTTTCTTCAAATCCGGAATATTATTCCAGGTTCTTTCCATTTCAAGCTTTTTAAAATCCTCGGAGATCTTGACGTACTTGTTAAAAACTGCATCCTTCTTATGGCCTGTGATTTCCTTGATGGTCTTGGTGTTCATCCCTAGCATGATGCTATTTGTAATAAAGGTCTTCCTGGCGGTATGGTTATAGATCAGTGGATAGAAAACTTTTCCATTACGGACGTGCCTGTTTTTGCTTTCAGCTATTGACCAGACTTCGTTGATTTCGACAACTTTGTCAAAACTTTTGAACGGTGAGTTTCGGCCCACTTTTGAATTTCATATGCAACCGGTTTGAAACTTTTACCGTGTTCCGTCAGTGAGTAGACTACAGAGTTGTCAGATAGGGTTCCTTTTTCTACCTGTATCATTAAATTCATTTCCAGGTACCGCAGTTCTTTGATCAGGATTCGTGGTGTAATTCTCCCGACCTCTTTTTTTAATTCAGAAAACCGTTTCGGGCGTTCACACAAAGCACCAATGATCGCTCCCCGCCATCGACCGCCTACCAATTCAAGTACATCCTGAACATCTCTGAGTTTTATTGTTATTTCTGTATTTTTCATCCTGGTATCCTAAAGGGTACTATTATTTATGATACAAAGTTAGTATTTAATAGATACTAACATCTATCTTTGCACTTCATTTAAAAAAAACAACATGAAAAATAGCATTATTCAAAATAAAAGCTCTCAGGTTGTCGGCATTACAGCCAAAGCCGGAGCAATTCTATTCGTCTTATGGGGTATATTACACCTTTGGGTGGGCTTTGAAGGCATTCATCAGTATTTGTCAGGTGGAGCTTCAGGACTCTGGAATATGTTAATTGGTGGCAGCAATGCGCCCCGTGCAGGGTTTCAACACACGACAGATGCAATGACAGCACATGCCCAGGCCCGTTTAATATTGAATTTCTGTATTGATGTAGCCGGGTATGGCCTACTGGGGCTGGTTGTGGCGTGGATGATTTGGACACGGGGTTCCTGGATAGCTTACTTTTTGGGTGTATTCATTATTGGTGTTGCAGACCTTGGATTCCTGTTCTCATTGGTTACACCCGGTATTATCGAGTTAAATGCCGGCAGTGTTAGCGGTCCTGTTATTTGGTTTATTGCCTGTGCAATAACTCCATTTGGTATGCCCAAACTTATTAAACAGGGATAATTAATAAATAACTTTTAAAGTAAAAAAATATGCAAAAATCAATTTTGGTTATTGGCGGCACAGGATATCTGGGAGGTCAGGTTATCAATCAGCTGCTTGGCAGGAACGTTTTAGTCAGTGCCCTGGTCCGTCAGGGTTCTGATACCAGGGGACTCGAATCAAAAGGGGTAAAAATTGTTATTGGCGATCTCTCGAAGCCGGAAACACTTTTACCAGCCTTAAAAAATGTCGATGCCGTTATTTCAACAGCAATCGGGTATTCTAACAGGAAAAAAGGCGATAATTTAAAAAGTGTTGATGATATCGGCAACAGGAACCTTGTTGATGCAATTAAGAAGTCCAATATACAGCGGTTCGTTTTTACAAGCGTTCTGAATGTTGACAGAACACCTTCCGTTCCTCATTTCTGGCAGAAAAAACTCATTGAAGACTATATGGATGAAAACGGGATAAAATACATCGCCCTGCGACCGGGTGCCTTTCTGGATCAAAGTCCCAAACAGGATTTTTACGCTCCAGGCTTAAAGAAAGGCAGTTTGAAAGTTCTTGGTTCAACTTCAGTCAAATGGACCAGTGTCTTATCAGATGACCTTGCCAAATACCTTGCTGTTGCCGCAATTGACGAAAGCATCCCGCTTGGCAGAATGGATATAGGCATGAATGAACCCATGAACCCGGAAATGCTGGTAAAATATGCATCCGAATTCACTGGAAAGTCAATAAAAGTAAGTGCATATCCCTGGGCTCTGGTGGGTCCTGTATTATCTCTTATCGGGATATTTAAGCCGGAAATCGGTGACCTGAAAAAGATGTTCGATTATATGTTCACAGGAGATTATGTTGCAAACACTTCACTACAACAAAAATATTTTGGTGAAGTTTCAACGGTAAAAGATTCGGTATTCAGATATTGTCAGAAAATAGGTTTACATAAAGCAATGAAGTAATATCAACAGTTACCACATCAATAAATCTGAATTTTTTACAAGTATCAGATCAGTAGCTCTGTTTCAATAGTAAAATCAATCATTTTCAGGTTTCTTTACCTTTTTGATTCATTTGTTCCTTCCCCCATTGCTGAATGGCATCAAGCAGCGGGAATATGGTTTCTCCTGATTTCGATATTGAATATTCAACCCTTGGCGGTATCTCAGCGAATATTTTCCGATCGATGAAACCATCTTCTTCCAATTCCCTTAATTGGGATGTCAGCATTTGTTTGCTTATGATTGGAATTGCCCTCTGAAGAATCCCAAACCGGTTTACTCCGACCTTTATACGATGCAAAATTAATGGCTTCCACTTACCGCCAATTTTGTTCATGGTATAGTTTATCGGGCAGTTTTCAATTTGTTTTCGGATAATTTCGGAATCTTTTAAATCCTGTTTCATTTTTAATAAGTTGATATATAGTAAAAGTATGAATAATGGAACTATATCAATTATATATGACTACTTGTGAATACGGAACAAATGTATCACTTTTGCACGAAATTATTTCAAAAAACGCTAAAAAACTTAACATGGAAAATCTTAAAGAAGTCGTAAGACCTTTTTATACAAAGTGTCTGACTGTAAACAATGAAGTCAATCCGGGCGAGATTCTGGATAATCTTTTAGCAAACGACTTCCAATCACACAATACGAAGGAGACAAAAGGGAAGGCTCAGTTGATGGGTCAAATCATAGGATTCTGGAAGATGATACCCGATTTGAAATGGGACATTCAAGAGATGATTCAGGAAGACAACAAAGTAGTAGTCAGATGTATTTTCAGTGGTTCACCGAAGGGAAGCTTTATGGGAATGGAGCTGGACGGAACAAAATCGTTCAAAACCATGTCGATAGATATCCATACCGTTGAGAACGGACAAATTAAATCTGTTTACCATTGTGAAGAGTGGACAACGGCAATTTCTCAACTTAAAGGATAGGAATATGAAAAAAATTACTGTAATTGGTGCAACAGGAATGGTTGGCATTCCTGTCACCAAAGAATTGGTAAAAGCTGGGTTTGAAGTAACTGCCCTCGTCAGGGATAAGGAAAAAGCCCGTCAAATTCTGCCCAAAGAAGTAAGATTGGTTAAAGGTGATTTAAACGATAAAGCGACAATAACCGAAGCGTTGAAAGAGGCTGAAGGTTTGTATATTAATATCTCGACCCGGCCCGATGATAAAGAATCTGATTTTAATCCTGAAAAAGGTGGTCTGGATAATATCCTTTTTGCTACCCGGCAGTCTCCGGTTAAACAGATTGCCTACTTGTCATCCTTTTTAGCTCGTAATTATACCCAAAACTGGTGGGTGATGACAGCCAAGAAGGAAAGCATTTCGAAAGTGAAAGATTCCGGAATACCATATACCATTTTTTATCCATCCAATTTCATGGAAAATTTCAGGCACGGGATGGTGCAGGGAAAGAAAGTCACCATTATGGGTAAACCTAAACATAAGAACTGGTGGATTGCCGGAGAGGATTTTGGAAGGCAGGTTGCAGCTTCCTTCCAAACATCGCTGGCGTTGAATAAAGAATATCCGGTTCAGGGTATTGAGCCATTGGACATGGTTGAAGCAGCAAACATTTATGTAAAGAATTTTTCGAAAGAACAACTTACTGTCAGTACAATGCCGATGGGGTTGTTCAAATTCCTTGCTCTGTTTATCAAACCGTTGAAATTCGTGACCAAACTTATGGATGTCATGCTGAATAACAGGGAAACTTTTGAATCTCAGATTACCTGGGATGAATTAGGTAAACCTCTTCTCACCATTGAAAAATTTGCCCGTCAATAAAGAAAATACTGATTCAATTTGCATTTTTAAGTTCACCATGAAAACAGCATTAATAACAGGAGCAACAGATGGTATTGGAAAAGCGACTGCCGTGAAATTACTTTCAGAGGGATGGAAAGTTGTAATTATAGGCAGAAACCCTGCAAGGTGTGAAGGCACTGTGATGGAATTAAAGACCGTAACCAGGAATAATGAAATTTCAGCGATAGTTTCTGACTTGTCGATTCTAAACGAAGCAGGAAAAGCCTGTGAAGTATTTACATAGATACAGTAAGATTGGATTTTGACGAAATATAACGATAAAGAACAACTTCACCGGTAGAAAAGCATTGGGTCGATGGCAGTGGTGTATGAATGTTTTTACAAGGGAATACGTTTCAAAACAAACCATTCCTCTGAATTTGTACATGCCGGGACTGGTAAAAACCAAAATTCTGGCAAACGAACCACAGCCCATGAGGGCCTTTGTCAAACTAATGAATGTTCTTGTCGGAATTTCGGTTGATAAATCAGCCGAAAATGTGTTCAGTGTCATGAACGATATTGTAGTCAATAATAAAAACGGAGCCTGTTATTCATGGAAAAAAGAGAGGTTGTTTCCAAAGGTTGAAATGAAACCAGACGACCAAAGCCGACTTTGGGATTTAACAAATAGTTTAGTAATATCATATTTGTAGGTTCATCGTCAGGAATATTTCGGAGAACCTTCCATTTCCTCAATAAAATCAGCCACTTTCGCAAAATCCACGATGAACTGACGGTTAGATATTTCGTCAGAGTAGTGTAGATTCACTAATTACTTTACAAGTAAAAAAAAGCCATATTTTAACAGGAAAGATTTAGCAGCACTCGTCAGAAAGGAAATAGAAACTCTACTAGAAGACTATAAGAAGTTCGATCTGTCTGAATATGTCGATCTTTATGAAGGTAAGACTTACGGGAAGTTCAAATTTGATTATGCTTTTGACCGGTATTTCAAGCCGGAAATTAAAAAGTACTGCAGGGATTGGTGCTTTAAATTCAACTATGCCAATAATTATTGAATTACAGAATACCTCAAACCAGAGATTCCTGAAGCAAGTCTTTCCAAAGAACAAACCCTTTCTGTTCTTCTGAATAATCATGTAAGATGCGATTGAAATTCTGAGGTTGTGATTCCAAAAAAGCTTGGCGCCCATCGTTGCGGATTATGTTCAGTTGTTTATCAATCGCATTCAATTGATTCCTGAGTTCCTGTCGGTCTTTCTCAATATGCCAGATGTAAGTTGCTTCCCTGGTATCGAGGGTTTCCATTACTAAATGGTATTGTTCGTTGCCCGATAGCAGAAAAACAAATGAAAAGGGATTTAAAACGAATCGAAGTTTAAGAATATCGCTTTCATGTTTTTCGGCCAGATACCGGAGTTGTCGGTAATGGATGACCGCTTTGTGTTTTAAAAGGTCCTCAAGCAGTTTCTCGCCGGTATCATATAATGACAATTCTGTATTCTCCTGGGCCTGCAGCTGGTTTACATCCATCAAGTTAGACCGGCCCTTGTTATTATAATTGCCTCAGTAAGTTCTATTTTGATTTTCCCGGTTTCCGGTACTGTTAGATTTCCACTTTCTTTCATTACAACCGTTGGTTTAATGAAGTGCACACTGAGTTTCTCGAGTATGGATAAAGGTACCTTCTGAATTTCCTGAAGAAACTTCCACTGATCCTGGTAGGGTTCAACGGTAACCGGATTGATCCTCAAGCCATTCAGCTTTGTCAAAATCTGCAGTAATGAAACAGGAAGTATTATCCTTTAGCAAAGGATAAATGCCAATAAAATGTTCCCCGTTCAGGTGTTTTTCTATCTGTTTATCAGTAAGAGGGCTTAGTGTTTTGTTCTGTAAGGTTTGAATTGTTCCACCTTTCATTTTATGCAGGCGGAACTGGTAAGGATCATAATCGTACTTCGGGAAGTAAGTGGCTTTCCCATTCTTTTCCCAGCGAACGGCAAAAATGTCCTCCCTGCCATGGAATAATGATTTGTATATAGAAATGTTTGATAAAAATGATTGATCCCAAGAAGAGAACATACTTTGTATATGGGTTGTTCCGAATGTTATATTTTCCCCAACAGATCTAATGTTTGATACCAATATTAGGGTGTTGTAATTTCTATAAATCATTTTTGTTTCAACTCGTTTCCAACGGAAAACGAATCACCAAGTTTATATCCAATGCTATAATACCCCATGCTGCCAAACGAACCCCATATCATGGGTCTGACTTTCTCAATGTCGGGAAGTTGTTTTGAATTCAGAACCTCGCTATCAGCGACCATACCTACAATTTCTCCAATGAACATTGTATGTGAACCAAGATTAATCTCCCTGACCAGTTTACATTCAAGGGTATAGGGAAATTCCTTTACGATAGGAGCATTTACCAGTTTACTCCTTTCGGGGGTGAGGCCGGTCTTTTTGAATTTGTCGTATTCTTTTCCAGAAACAATGCCGACAAAATCGGCCTCTTTAAAATGCTTTTCAGAGGGAATGTTTACTGTGAATGCCTCTGTTTGTTTGATGTTGTGAAAACTAAGTTTACCCTCCCTTATTGACACACTGATACAAGGTGGCTTGCTTGATACGATTCCACCCCATGCGGCATTCATCATATTAGGTTTGCCATCGGAGCCATATGTCCCAATAATGAGCACTGGAGAGGGGAGTAATACAGTATTTGGTGGAAGAGAAAGTTTCATAATACAATTGGGTTAAGACGACCTGTTATTCCCGTCCCCGGACCTGGGTTCCGCCCCAAGGGGCAGGGAATTGACCGGGAGTGATTAAATTAACGTCGTATTTTCAGTAATAATATACCCGACATTAAATATTAGAAATTTTTTAAGGTCGACGTTCTTGCGAATACTAATACAAAAGCCTACCCGACTGTGTTATTTTGTTTTTAAATTTTCCGCATGACATTTTTATTTACTTTTAAAGTTCGAATCACTTTTTAAAATTTAAAACTGCACGGGAACATTTCATCGATGGTTATACTTTGTCAAATATGGAAGAGATAGTTAAAACAGGAATTGATGTATTAGCCAAAATTGTTGAATTTTTTGCTGCAATTATTATCGGGTTTGCTTCAGTAAAGGTTTTCTTTTTTTATTGTAAGGAAGTATTGTTTTCAAAAACAAATTCGCAACCCAGTGTAAGCATCCGGATCACTCTCGGGAAATCTTTAGCCATCGCACTCGAACTCTTATTGGGAGCTGATATCTTAAGAACGGCTATTTCGCCAACCTGGTCCGAAATTGGTCAGCTTGCGGCAATAGCTATCATAAGAACTGCATTGAATTATTTTTTAGAACGAGATATAAAAATGGAATCAACCTGATCTGTCGTCCTTACCGGACAAGAAAACGGATTTCTCAAAATCATTCAGTGACAGAAAACCTGTATTGGGTGACGAATCCATTGTTTATGGTGATTGCATTTTTTGAAAGATTTCTTGCATGATACTTTTGTATTCACAAAAAGTAAAAAATTCAGCCATGAAAAAATCATCAAGCAAATCCTTCACAGTCCCTGCTATTGCAACCATTTGCATTGTAATAATGACAAACTTTATTGGATTTAGCCAAACCAATACTTATCCAATAGTCGGAACAGGTCAGACCATATCTTATGACACAGCGGTAGCAATAACAATGCCCACTCCAGGGCAGGCATTTTACGGACAGAATTCAAATCATCCCGGAAACATGCGATCTTATACCAACAATGGCGATGGTACAGTAACCGACAATTTAAGCGGGCTGATGTGGCAGCAAACCGAGGATAGAAATGGTGATGGAGCAATTAATTTCTATGATAAACTGAAGTATTATGAGGCAGTGGATAGCGCTGCAACATGTAACACGGGGGGGTATCATGATTGGCGTTTACCTACTATCAAAGAGCTATATTCCCTTGCCATGTTTTTTGGAGCAGAACCTGGCCCACCACCGTCTACTTGCATAAAATATATTGATACGACATATTTCTCTGTCGGTTTCGGTGACGTAAACTCGCTGGCACACGGCAGCCTTGGAACTGAAAGGATTATTGACGGTCAAATTGCATCCTCTACGAAATATGTAAGCACAACCATGAATGGGCAGGAAACTTTGTTCGGGTTCAATTTTATTGACGGACGTATTAAAGGATATCCAACTACTTCCATTGTTCCAGAATGTGGGACAGCAAAGCATTTCTATGTATTGTATGTTCGAGGCAATACAGCGTATGGAGCAAATCAATTCGTTAACAACGGAAACGGAACAATTACCGATAGCGCTACCGGACTGATGTGGATGCAAAACGATAACGGGACAGGTGTTTTATGGAAGGATGCATTAAGTTATGCTGAAAATTTTACCTATACAGGATATTCGGATTGGCGATTACCCGACACCAAAGAATTGCAAAGTATAGTTGACTACACCCGTTCTCCGGCAACAAGCAGTTCTGCAGCCATAAACGCTATGTTCAACTGCACCCAGATTACCAATGAAGGAGGTATCGCAGATTATCCATGGTACTGGAGCAGCACTACTTTTTCTTCGCAAGCCCAGACAAAAGGAGCAAGCGCCACCTATGTTTGCTTCGGAAGAGCTATGGGCTATATGCCCCCTTTTGGTGGGTGGATTGATATACATGGCGCCGGATGTCAGCGTAGCGATCCTAAACCCAGAAGTTTCAACGGATACACACATAATGGAAATGGATATTACAATGCTAATGCTCCTCAGGGTGATGCCGTCAGAATATACAATTATGTACGTTTGGTGAGAAATGAAGCTTCAACCGGAATAAATGAAAATAAAGACAATAATATGTTTAATGCTTATCCTAATCCTGTTTCCGATGAACTTACGATCGAAATGAGAGGAGACAGGGAAAAGGTTAGCTTTGAGCTCTTAAATTCTATCGGCCAAACCTTGCAAAACGGCAGTTTTTTTGAAAAAACCGTTATACAAATGGCTAGCCTTGTACCCGGGGTTTATTTGCTAAAACTTCAAAATGGTAATACCTTTGAAGTTAAAAAGTTAATAAAAGAATAGCCCTCAGTTGGAACCGGTTGGTGAAAAACGACCATGTTAAGATGGATATTCCATGCGACCACTGCAATCAAATTATTGTCAGATGAAAAGCGAAACAAGATTAATTATTGTTATCCTCACATTGATTACTAGCTTTAATTACGGGAATGCACAAACTAATGCCGCCATAAGCAGCAAGAATGGTTTAGTAAGCAGCCGGGAAAAAGTAGAAATGCTTTTCCCTGGAGGCAAAACAAAGGCACTGATTTTGAGCTTCGACGATGGGATGGTCGCTGACAGAAGGCTTGTAAAACTGATGAACGAATACGGCCTGATCGGAACTTTTCATCTCAATTCAAATAAACTTGGCACCAAAGATTATCTCACAAAGGAAGAAATTAAAGTTGTTTATAAAGGTCACGAAGTATCTGCACATACTGTTAATCACCCCGGTCTTACAAATGTTTCCAGGGCAGAGGTTCTGTACGAGGTGGGTGAAGACCGGCGAGAACTGGAAAGGTTGTCGGGTAATCTTGTAAGGGGGATGGCATATCCTTTTGGAAGTTTCAATGATTCAGTGGTCGAAATAATCAACGGACTTGGTATCGAGTATGCAAGAACCGTTAAAGACACTTATACGTTTGGAATACCCAATGAATTTCTTAAATGGCACCCTACCATTCATCAATTTGGCAAGGCTTACTTTACTCCCGATAACCCGGAAAATGACAAAAAAGAATTAGCGGGTTTCTACCAGGTCGTAAATCATTTTCTTAAAACAGACAGTCTGGCGCTGCTGGATGTATGGGGACATAGCTGGGAGAACGACGGTGAAGGAGACCGATGGACTGAAATGGAGAACTTCTTTAAAATGGTTTCCAGGAATCCTGATATATATTACACCACACAAATAGGCCTGGTTGACTATATCAATGCTTTTAAAAACCTGAAATTCAATTTTGATAAAAGCATGGTTACAAATCTTAGTTCGATCAATGTCTTCGTTAAAATGAAAGGCAAGGCTCTGAAAATTGAAGCGGGGAGCACCAGGCTCCTGGATTGATAAGAAAATCGTACTCATTTCTTCTGCTTTTCATGGTGTCATCCAAAGGCACCAATTTCCTAAAACCATTCAGTGATAAAAAACCATGAAAGGGTGACGGAACATTGCTCTCTGGTGATTCCATTTCCTGAAAGATTTCCTGTTCAATACTTTTGCTCTCACAATAAATAAAAAGTTAGCCATGAAAAAACCAATTTCGTTTCCCGGTTTTACAACCATGATCATGATCGCCGGAATTATTTTCACCTCCTGCGGGTGTAAAAAAGATAAAACAACCGTTAGCGGAGATTTGCAGGTTGTACCACGTGAACCGGCCTATGCAGGTTGCTTCCCGGTTGTCGGCACAAGTCAGACCAAAAGCTGGGACAGCGCCGGCAACATCATCACCCCTGCTTTGGGAGAAGCCTTTTTTGGGCAGGATTCCCAGTTTGAACATATAACTCCCGTTTACACTAAAAGCAGTGATGGGCTTACTGTTAAAGATGAAGTTACCGGTTTAACATGGCAAAAAACCTATGAAAAACCAACTTCCGGAGGCATGTATTACTGGGCCGAAACTCAAACTGAGGTTGATAATCTGAACAATCAAAACTACGGCGGTTACAACGATTGGCGCGTGCCGACCATCAAGGAACTATACTCTTTATGGAATGCAAGTGTAGGTTGGCCTTATATTAATACAAACTATTTTGACATTATATATACAGATGAACAAGACCTTAGTCACGCAATATTCTGGAGCAGCGACAAATATACCGGAGTATTGGGTAATATTAGCGGCGATACACCCGGCGCAGAACTTGCCTTCGGTGTAAATTTCGGCACCGGACATATTAAAGCGTATACTATCAGTGTAGGCCCAAAACACTTTGTTCGTTGTGTACGCGGCAATCTTGCGTATGGTGTAAATTTATTTCAAAAAAATAACGATGGAACTGTTTCTGATTTAGCTACCGGCTTAATGTGGCAACAATCCGACAACGGTTCGGGAATTGATTGGGAACATGCATTGGCTTATGCACAAACACAAAATAACTCAAATTATCTTGGTCACAACGATTGGCGATTACCAAATTCAAAAGAACTTCAAAGTTTGGTCGATTACACGCGTTCGCCTTATGCAACAAACTCTGCCAATGTAGGTCCGGCAATAAATGCACTGTTCAGTTGTAGCGGTATTCTAAATGCTGGCGGAAAAGCTGATTATCCTTTTTATTGGACAAGCACCTCGGCAATTCCAAATGCAAATGGTACGTATGCTAACGCATGGCATGTGGCTTTTGGACTGGCAGATAATGGAAGCGGTGAAGATTTGCATGGTGCCGGCGCTGTGCGTTTCGATAATAAGACCGTAGGAACTATTGGTGGATTAAACTATGTGCGATTAGTAAGAAATATCAACTAACAAAAATGAAAATATACCTCTTGATTATTTCGCTGATAATAACTCATTTATCTTTTGCTCAAAACAACAGGCAGAAAATAAGAGGTGTCGTTATTGATAAGCTTTCTCAAACAACCCTTCCCGGGGCCACTGTTCAAATAATGAATGAAGCCGATAAAAGGGGAGCGGTAACCAATGAAAAGGGGATTTATGTTATTCCCGATGTGTTGCCAGGCAGGTATGAGTTGAAATTCTCCTATGTCGGCTACAAGGATGTATTTGTATCCAGTGTGGTAGTATCATCCGGAAAAGAGACGATCATCGATGTTGCCATGGAAGAGGATATAAAATCCCTGAACGAGGTCGTGATAACAGCCAACAGCAAGGACAAAACCATCAACAGTTTATCTACGATCAGCGCACGCACCTTTTCGATGGAAGAGGTGAACCGGTTTGCCGGGGGGCGAAGCGATCCGGCACGGCTGGCCGCGAATTTTGCCGGCGTAAGCGCCACCGACGACAGCAGAAATGATATTGTCATCCGCGGTAATTCTCCTGCAGGAGTGTTGTGGCGTATTGACGGCATGGATGCGACAAATCCCAACCATTTTGCGTCCATTGGGACTACAGGAGGCGCTGTTAGTGCCTTAAACACTAACATGCTGAAGAGTTCCGATTTCTTTACCTCTGCCTGGCCGGCAGAATATGGCAATGCGATTTCCGGCGTTTTCGACATCGGCTTCAGAAACGGGAATACACAAAAAAGAGAGACCACTGTTCAGCTTGGGGTAACAACCGGACTTGAGGCGATGACAGAGGGGCCAATCAGTAAATCAAATGGTTCATCCTATTTAATTGGTTACAGGTATGCGCTGGCAGGTATCGCCCAGGCCATGGGAATAAACATAGGCACTTCAGCCACACCCACATACCAGGATCTTTCATTTAAAATAAACAGCGGGGAGACAAAACTCGGAAGATTTAGCCTGTTTGGCATCCTGGCCACGAGCAGCATATCAATAAAGGGAGGCAGCCCGAATGAATTATATGGTGGCGGACAGTCATCAGATTTCAAAAGTAAAATTGCCATCGGAGGATTGAAACACTTCTTCCAGATCAACAGCAAATCATATATCAGTTCTACGATTGGCATCAATTATTCGGGGACGAACCAATTAAACTATGGAATGGATTCGTTAAGGAATTCATAAAGCAAAGAGGAAAATAAGGTTGCCAGAACAGGTTATGAATTCATTACCAACTACAATCTGAAAATCAATTCCAGGCTTTTTTTTAAGGCCGGAATGCAGGCTGAATATATGAATCTTGACCTGTACAACAGGTTCAGAAGGCGTGAAGGTGAAGAATGGAGCCAGATCTGGGATTACAACAGCTACACCACGCTGGCCCAGGTTTATGCACATCTTAAATACAACATCAGCGAAAAACTCACGCTGAATGCAGGCCTCCATGCACAGCAGTTCTTCCTGAATAATTCATTCTCCCTTGAACCCCGTTTGGGATTAAAATATGAATTGAATAATAGAAACAGTTTTAGCTTTGGTTATGGATTGTATTCGCAAACCCAGCCTTTGAATGTCTATTTTTTACAGACGCCAAATGCAGATGGTTCATACAATTATGATAACCTGAACCTGGGTTTTACGAGAAGTCATCATTTTGTTTTGGGATATGACCTGCAACCATTCAAAGACTGGCGTTTGAAAATTGAAGCCTATTATCAGTATCTCAACAATGTGCCGGTCAATACATATCCAAGCAGTTACTCCATGCTCAACACAGGGGCAAGTTTCAGGACTGATTTGGAAGACAGTCTGACAAACACTGGCTCCGGACGAAACTACGGCCTTGAACTTACTGTTGAGAAGTTCTTCAGCAGGGGATATTATGGCTTGTTGACGGCTTCGCTTTACCAGTCAAAATACACCGCCAGTGACGGAATAGAAAGAAATACTGCGTTTAACGGAAGATATGTGGCCAACTTCCTGGCAGGGAAAGAATGGAAACTCGGGAAGGAAAAAAGAAATGCCATCACGGCCGACCTGAAAGTTACGTATGCCGGCGGACGATATTATACACCGATAAATTTAGCAGCATCCCAGGCCAGGGGCAGGGAGGTACTCGAAGGAGATGCGTATGCCTATTCAAGTACCTATCCCGACTATTTCAGGCTGGATTTCAAGATCGGATATACCCTGAACAGCAGGACGAAAAAATTGTCGCAATCAATTTCGCTGGACATGCAAAATATAACGAACAATAAAAACGTATTCTCGCAGGGTTACGACGACAGAAGCAAGTCTATCAGTACGACATATCAGCTGGGTTTTTTCCCGAATTTTATTTACAAAATACAGTTCTGATTTCCGATAGAATTATTTTATCTTTTTTAACCTGAAAAAAACTAAAAATACCAGGATCGATTATCTCACTGAAAAGTCATTCTCAGTGAGAGTAATTATTTTTTCCGTTATCAAGATTGCCGATAGTGCTGCATTGCCTTTACTTGCAATTCCATTGTTCAAAATGGTATCGCGGAAAGATCGCAACATTCCCTTTTTCGCAGGCCTGGCCATCCTGTTATTTGCCGTTCTCTCTTACACCCCGTTTTTAATACTTGGCGATTTTGCTTTTTGCCTGGCTTTTTTAATCATTTTACTTTTTATTGTCCATCGAAAAAAAGCCATTCTTCCGTCTGTTATAACCATTTTCGCCGGATTTGGAATGATCGCCTTGTTCGATTCGGACAGGGCTTTCCGAATGATCAATTTCTGGAATGTCATTTTTGAAAGACCAGCATTATTGCAAGGACCCATGCCATTTCCACAGTTATTGAACATGATCGGCTCTTATTTCCTTACATTAGTTGGTATTTTTCAATTCCAAAGATTCGCCGTGTTGCTGTTTATTCCGCAGAGTTTGTTGATTCTGTATTTAATACGGATGAATCAAAAATCTGCCGTTCCTTTTTCAATTTCACTTGTTTTACTGACAACACTGTCAATTTTCATCTCGTTTTCAGAACTAAAGAGGCCGTGCATTGACGATCAGGCCTTTCGGGACTTACAAAACATTAAAAAATATATTTTCGAGGATAAGAAAAATACAATTATTATTGCACGGCATGGCATTGAATTTTGGACAGCGTGGACCTTAAATGTGAAAGTGGGAAATGACAGATCTATGGATAAATTGGGATTAAAAAAGTATAAGAATATTATTTTTCTGCAACAAAAAAACGAAGAGAGACAAGGGCCATCTGGCAGAAGGTCGTTACGAAAGCCAGGGCCCGGAGAGGGCGGGCCTCCACCGATGGGACCACCAATTGGACCACCAATGGGCCGCCCTGTACCTGAAAACTTCAACCTGATCTATAGCTCTTCCTATTTTAATGCCTATCAAAAACTGAATTGAAAAGATATGTTTAAAACAAGAAAATGGGTTCTCCTGCTGTACGCTGTCATCTGGGTACTTGTGTTGGTTTCGCCTTATTTCAGGTACATGCAGGATGTCAGCGCGAGTGGTTGGAACAGAATGATCGGCGACTGGAGAAATCTCTTCCTTCTCCTGCTTGTTTTCCTGATCAATTTATTTGTGCTGGTACCAAAATTACTCCTTAACAACAAAAGATCCCAATATCTTATAATAGTGAGTGTAATGATATTTGTGGTTGCCGTAATAGGCTTACTTATCAATCCTTTTTCCGGTCCCCCACCGCATCCTGGTATGGGGTTTCCCCCTCCGGATATTCAGACGGGAAGGCCTCCCATCGACCTTCAATCGCTGCTCGGAATGCTTCTGAACAATTTAATTACAGCTTTGCTTATCATTGGTAGCAGCACCGCTCTTGAACTCGAATACAAATGGGTAAGTGAACAAAAATTGCGAAAGGATGCAGAGAAAGAACAGCTGAAAACCAGTCTGGCTTTGTTAAGGCACCAGGTAAGCCCTCATTTTTTCATGAATACCCTGAATAACATCCATTCACTTATCGAAATAAATACGGAAAAGGCGCAGGATGCAGTCGTTAGGTTATCCACCCTGATGCGATACCTTCTTTATGATTCGGCGCAAAGCACGATCGAACTGAAAAAGGAGATCGAATTTATCAACAGCTTTATTTCGCTTATGCAGCTCCGGCATTCCGATGAGGTGGAAGTTACTGTTGTGATTCCTGAGCAGGTTCCTGATACTAAAATACCTCCGATGCTGTTTATTTCGTTGCTTGAAAATGCATTCAAACATGGCGTGAGTTATCCATTGAAGTCGTATATTTATTTTGAACTCCAGTTTAGCAGCGCTTTCCTGACATGTATCATTAAGAACAGTAAACATAAAGTTGCAGCAAATTATCATGGCGAATATTCGGGAATAGGTCTCGATAATATCAAGGATAGTTTGAAGTTGTTATATGAGGATACTTTCCAGCTGCACATCCGGGATAAAGAGAGTGAATTTGAAGTTGACCTTAAAATTCCAATATGAAGATTTCCTGCATCGCCATTGACGATGAACCCCTGGCAGTAAAAAAAATATCAGCGTATATTCAGAAAACCCCTTTCCTGGAACTGGTGGCTGAATGCCGGTCTGCGTTCGAGGCGATGAGGGTGATAGAGGACCATAAAATTCAACTTATCTTTATCGATATCAACATGCCAGACCTGAGTGGACTGGAGTTTGTAAAATCACTGACCGACAAACCCTATATTGTTTTTACAACAGCATACAGTGAATATGCCGTGGAAGGTTTCCAGGTGGATGCAGCAGACTATTTATTAAAACCCGTCACTTACAGCAGTTTTTTGAAAGCGGCCAACAAAGTGAAAAACCTTATTGATTTAAACACGAATAGTCAGAAGGAAAGCATCAGGGCAACCTTAAGTCATTTGTTTGTGAAATCAGATTACAAACTCATCCGCATCGAACTGGATGACATAAAATATATTGAAAGCCAGCATGAGTATATCAAAATCCATTTGATTAACAGTCCCCCTGTGATGACTCAGTTAAGCATGAAAGCCATCGAAGAACAACTTCCATACGACCGGTTTATGAGAGTTCATCGTTCGTTTATAGTCAATCTTAAAAAGATTTCAGTCATTGATAGGAATAGAATTGTTTTCGATGGCAAAGTATACATCCCCATCAGCGAGCAATACAAAGAAAAATTCCAGGAATACATAGATGGAAGTTTTATTTAACAGTTTCAAATTCTGTTGAATCAAAAAGGCGTGATGTTCGAATGTTATGGCAGCCGTTGTGGAGGAATAATTTTTTTCACCCTTCTAAACGATAACTTTGGCGGGAAGCGCGCAAGATTCCTCCTTTGAGCCCGGCTGACCATTTTGATTATTTTTCAAAAAAAATCCAACATAATTTTATACATGTATTGAAAGTTGTTTTAATTTAGTGGTTTATTGTTTTACAAAACAGATAAAACATTTAATTTCAATCCTGAATTTTTAACCTAAAAAATCAAACATGAAGAAAATTTTACTTTTTGGCATTGCCCTTATTTTAGGGCTGGCCGTAATTGCACAGGGGCATTTGGTAAAAGGTAAGTTTACCACCATCAAAGTTTCTGATAAAAATGCGATCTCAATCGATCCGGTTCCTAACATGCAGGCCTCAGCGGTTGTTACACCACTTCCAAACCAAACAAAATCAGCTGGCATTGTCAGTGTTCTTACACTTGGTACTTCGACCAATGGCCTTGGTTGGGGTTATGGTGGAGGCCAGAGGAGACACCTTTGGGCTGACAATGATCTGAAGGCAGTTTCTCTGACTCATCGTATGGGTCCCGCTGCCACTCCTCCAAGCTTCTCTGGTTATCTTGCCGCGGATCATGCAACCAATTATGGTGCTACTTTAGCCGATTGGTCTATCAACTATCAGGTTCATGCTGCCACGCTGAATTTGACCGGTTCGTATTATCTGGATGCAGCCCGTTATCCCCAGGGAGGTATTTACAACCCTGCAGGAAACACCGATCCCAATAATGCATACTTTGTTTACTTTGCTGCAAGTTTTGCCGATATTAACAATGTCGGCTCCACCGCTCCCACATGGGGCGGTTATGTTTACGGAACCGGCAAATGGGGAAATCAGGGAGACTCAACCAAGCATATCGATTGGTACACTCCTCCTCCCAAGCGGGATATTCCTGAAGGACTTACCATTACACCTCTTGGAAGAGTCTTTGTCACGGATCTGAATTATTCATTTGGAAATGGATATGATGGCAATATTTACTTGTCCACAGGCGTATGGAATCCCACTACCATGGATTTTGATTATACCCCCAGCCTTCTTGAACTCCCGGCACCTTTAGGCGCTCAGCCTGTTACCGAAAAAGTTTCAGCTGACCCTACCGGGAATTATGTATGGGTTGGTGCAATAGCCAATGACGGAAGCCTTAATCATGCATTTGACTCCACCTATTATCCAATTTTCTTCCGTTCATCAGATGGTGGCACAACCTTCGACACTCGTATCGCAGTGGCTCTTGACGGGCCTACAGGCATCCCGGCGATTAAAAATTTTATTTCCGATGCAAGGCTGGCACAGGTCTATCCTTCGGGGGTACCTTCAAGGGATGAAATTCCTTATACCTGCGCTTTCGAAGGTGACATGACCGTTGATAAATGGGGAAACCCTCATTTAGCTTGTGTAGTTTGTATGCCCGGCGGCGGATTCACCATTGTCGATCCTGATGGTACTAATTCACCTCTCTTTGACAGTACAGCTGCTGTGTTTGACATTTTCTCTACCGACAGGGGAACAACCTGGTGCGCACGAATGATGGGTGTTGTAAAACGAATGGTTGGAGGTTTCCCAGTCGGCACCTATACAGAATATAATCGTTGTAATATTTCAAGAAATGCCCTAGGTGACAAAATCTTTGTCACCTATAATGACACATGGGTAGCCAGCGCAACCGATAACAGTTCACCCGACATCTTTGCCCGTGGCTGGGATCTCATCACCGATAAACTTACAAACAACAACGGCCAGGATGCAGCTACAAATGTCACTTACCTCTCCGACGTTACACAGAATGCCGTTTGCGGCGACCAGGCAAACCTGGCTTTCACCAAACCTGATGGCTCTTCTCTTCTTGCAATAGCTTGCGAAAGCTTAACGGGAGGTACAATGGACAATGAGGTGATTTTTAAATATATCCCCGATTTTTCCTTCCCTCAGTCTGTCTTTACTATCAATGCCGCTGGTCCGGTTTGGGGTAGTGATTGCAGTTACCCGACTGGGATCAATGAAACGGTTGCAGCTGCATCATTGACTGCTTCTGTATATCCGAACCCTGTCAGGGGTATTGCTTCTGTAACAGTTACCGTGCCACAGAAAGGCGATGTTACTATTCAGCTTACCAACCTCGTTGGCAAGTCTGTTATGAGCCTGAGCCGGACGATCGAAAGCTCAGATACATTCAGCCTGGATGCTTCCCAGCTTACTTCAGGTGTATATTTTTACACTGTAACTCAGGGCAGCCAGAAAGTTACCGGAAAGATCATTGTTAAGTAATTTTTCTTCATTTCATTCTGAAAGAGGTTGCCCCTGCGGGCAACCTCTTTTTTCCTGTTTTAACGTTGCAATACCCTAAGCATCTCATTTTATTGATTAAGTTTATCATAAAGATGATGCCCACAGACTATAAAAGTGATACCGAAGGGTTTTTAACATAAAGCCAGTCCTTGATTTCAAGATATTTACTGGGGATAATACTAGACACCCTGGCCATTATGATTTCCTATGCCATTGTTTTATCATTACTTGGGGTAAAAGGAGCCATCGTGATCGCTGTATTAGCGGGATTTCTTAATATAATACCTTACATAGGACCGGTAATCGGAGTAATATAGGGTATTGTGATCGGACTTACATCATGCATCAGTGCCGGGTTGTTTGTCGGATTGGATATCATAGCCATCAAAATCGGATTGGGGATGCTAGGCGTGATCATCCCGGTATACGGAGTTATGAAGATTTTGGTAATACGGTATCTTCATCATTTTCCGCAGATCCAGAAAATCGAAAACCGGATAGAGGGAGAATAGGCAAATAAAATACTACTGAATTTATGGAAGGCCATGGAAACAATTCCGGCGAAGACTGGTAAGAGCTAGCATTTTTTGCACTTTCCAACACAACTACCAGAAACCATTGTCCCGTGTGACGAAAATAAGAAAATTCAAACTGATTCTTTCCTGTAATTTTCAACCTTACAAATTTCTCTTCAAATTCATCTGCCAATCTGTTGGGATGTTCAGATGATCCGGTTTTCCCACTAAGGACTGAACTTTCTGTAAATAAGGGATTTTCATAAAAAAGTATAGTCTACCCAACCTTTCAATCTTATTGGATAGTATATGTAG
>Ga0194062_1000207_pt1 | contig 24687 bp, 21 predicted proteins | sample SepL2225m_MetaG_FD_155481 | JGI IMG/M metagenome (GOLD analysis project Ga0194062, IMG submission 155481) | Anoxic zone freshwater microbial communities from boreal shield lake in IISD Experimental Lakes Area, Ontario, Canada - Sep2016-L224-25m | ecosystem: Environmental > Aquatic > Freshwater >... | reverse complement strand
ACGGCAATCGTCCACTTCCCGCATCCAGCCGAACAGCTCGGGGAAGTGAAGGCGAATGGTGCGGTACATCTCAAGCACAAGCTCCTTTTCCCCCCTGCTGGCTGGCGACCGTCTGTTTCCGGATTGCCTCTTTGCGTAGTTTAGCTTTTCTTGCTTGGCGTTGTTGAGCGCGCGAGTGCGTTTTAGTTTGGGCGTTTTTTCATTGGGAGTATCATTATTAAGAGCGAATTTGATGGAAAAATAGCCCATTATTCACTAAAACAGCCGGAAGAATTAAATTTTAATGCTCATTAAACGATTGATTTGTAGCGAGTACGGCTATGCTCTGAATTGCTGGTTCGAGAATACCGCCTTGTCCGGCGCAAGCCCGCCGGAAGCTTCCGCCGTGTACCTGGGCAAGCCACCCTTTGACGGCAAAAAGCCCGATTGGAAAGCGATGGAAAGACTGGCGGTTGATATTCCCGAAGGTACAGATCGGGATGAATTCCTGAAACGGATCAAGCAAGCCGAAACCAAAGGCAATGACCCGGCCACACTAGCCGCCTTGAGCCATGATCCCGGCGCGGTCTACCGCGAACTGCTGCCCACGATATGCGCAGTGAATCAATCCAAATCCCGCCGGGCGGCGGTTCGTGGTATCCGCCGCAATTACCAGAATTACCAGCGAGGGAAAGAGTTGAACGATGATCCCGAATTTCCAAAAACCCTCACCGAAATCGACCGCACCCTGTGCCAAAACCCCGCTTGCGCCGATCTCAAGAACGACATAGACGGACTCGATTGCAGCCAGTTCGATAAAACCAAACCGCAGCCCGCCGAATCCAAAGCCAACAACCCATTCACCCCGTAAAACCTCAGATAGACGGGCGACAGTCCCAATAACTCGCCCAAGTATTCAGCCGTTTGCGGTTTACGCAATCCTGGGGTGTTGGGGGGAGGAGATATTGACGGCAATATAGGACGGGGAGCCAAGCTTTCTTAACTTGGAACATCAACCTTTGGTTTCAAGCCAAGTCGCTTGGCTTTCCGAGAAAATTTGCGGTCATCGAAAGATGCCATGCTTTCGCATTGGGCATATGCAGCGTGATGCAGCGCGTCAGCAAAATCCAAACCTTCTGCATAATTCGACATTGCTTGTTTGACGATTCCACGATCTTCAACGTGGATATGGGGCAATGAAAGCAGATGCCGAAGCACGGCTTCGATTTGAACTGGGCGAAAATGATAGTAGCCACGCATTACCCATTCTAATTCGAGCAATACCGTTTTACAAACCATTAACGGCTTACCAGATTCAATAAGGCGTTTGGCCGCTTCCCGTTGTTTTACACTCTCGGCATCTACCTCGTCCTCAATGTAATAGCGGGCAAGGACATTGGTATCCAAGCCTATCATTCCAATGCTTCCTCATTACCCAGTAATAAAGCCGGATCAAAATCGGCGAGAATGGGGCGAAGATTGGATTTTAGCATTCCAAATCCAGTCGTAGGCTCCTGCTTAGGCTGATCCAGCACACGCAGTTCAATATGGTCGCCAGCCAAGGAAAGTCCAAGTTTGCTGCCCTTGGCTATTCCTAGGCGTTTGCGTAATTCCTTTGGTATGGTGACCTGACCTTTGTTGCTAACGATGGTGATTTCCATGGTGGTTCCTTAAGGTTTCAGTCATGCTTATTGGAATGTGTGCAAGATTTAAAGCTTGTTTTCTATTGATCCCATAGTTTATGCTCATTTTGGTCATTGCGCTTAAACCGCCTCCGCTATCTCCTTAACCAACTCCGGCCCCCAGTAAATAAACCCGGTGTAAATCTGCACCAAACTCGCCCCTGCATCCAATTTGGCGCGGGCATCGTCGGCGCTGAAAATTCCGCCACAGGCGATGATGGGCAACTCCCCTTGCAGGATACCTGACAAGCGGGCGACAATCTCTGTAGACTGTCCGAACAAGGGCTTGCCGCTCAAACCACCCGCCTCCGAGGCATAAACCGAGCTTTCCACGCCGGCACGGGACAGCGTGGTGTTGGTGGCGATGACCGCATCTACGCGGTGCTTGACCAGCATTTCAACCAACGGGGCTATTTCTTGCGGATCAAGGTCAGGGGCGATTTTCACCGCCATGGGGACACGTCGCCCATGTTCCTGTGCCAATTTTTCCCGTTCCAATTCCAAGCCACCTAATAACTCGCCCAAGTATTCAGCCGTTTGCAGTTTGCGCAGCCCTGGGGTATTGGGGGAGGAAATATTGACGGTGATATAGTCGGCATGGGGATAGACTTTGCGCAGAGTAATCAAGTAATCATCCAAGGCGTTTTCCACTGCCGTGGCCAGATTCTTGCCGATGTTGATGCCTAGCAAAATCCGGGAGCGCCGTGCCTTGACTTGTTCGATCAAGTAATCGACACCCATATTATTGAACCCCAAGCGGTTGATGACGGCTTGTTGGTCAACCAGGCGAAACATGCGAGGCTTGGGGTTGCCCGGTTGCGGGACAGGCGTGACCGTGCCGAGTTCAAGAAAACCGAAGCCCAACGCTGCCATGCCTTCAATGCAATCGCCGTTCTTGTCCATGCCGGCGGCGAGGCCCACCGGGTTGGGGAATTCCAAGCCCATGACAGTTCGGGGATGCCCAACCAAAGTTTGCCGCATCGGGTTGAACGGGCCGAGTTTGGCCGACAGGCGCAAGGCAGCCAAACCGAGATGGTGGGCGGTTTCCGGGTCAAATTGAAAAAGCACAGGGCGGATGAGTTCGTAAAGCATGGCGAGTCAATAATGTTAGCATTAAAATTGCCTTTCCCCGCGACAACGCGGTAAGGCGGAATTCGTAGGTCAGCGGCTCCGCCGCGTATTGCGCCGGATGCCAAATCCAGCTTAAGAATAGCGCAATCAGTTTACACCTAACCACAAGGCACGCTACGACTTTCGCCTATTGCGCCCTTGCAAATTGCCCATTACCACACTGAAACACAACGAAGGGGTTTACCTATGAAAACATTGTCATTAGACTGATGTTACGCACGGAGCGTCAAAGCTTGCTTTGACCCCCTGTCGCAGACAGGCAGAGGCAAGGCAAGCCTTGCCAGTCAAAGCAAGCTTTGACGCTCCAGCCCTAGATCCATGCGTAACATCAGTAAAACAAGAAATCAGACAGCCACCTAAAACATGCCATGGCCGCATTACTGGACAACCAAGAACAAGCCTTACTGCGCGGTTGGATGAACCGCTTGGGTTGGCCGCTACTCGGCCAGCTTTATCTTGACGGTGCCGACACGGGCGAGGTGCGCCAAAAAACGCAGGCATTGCGCCAGCGTCTGGCGTTGAAAGCCCAGCATTTAGGCTTGCCGGAACTGGCAAGCTTCTGGCTGAATGAACGCTTGGATGGCGAAGCCTGGATTAAGCAAGCCGAAGCGGGTTTGACGGCACTGCTGGACACGCCCGATCCGCTACCCTCTTTGGGGGATGGCGTCGCCCGGTGGTTTCCGCAACCCATCGCCGACAAACTTCAAGCGCATGGCTTGGATACGCTGCAAGCCGTGGTCACATTTCGCCAACGCCTGGGAAACCTTTGGTGGCAGAGCGTGCCGAAGCTCGGTTCGCACTCGGCAAAAACGGTAGGGCGATTGCTTAAAATCCATGCGACTTCCTTGGGTTTGGCGGGCAACGCCTTGGCAACCCGCCCGCTGGTTCCGGCTGCGGCAAACAAGGTTAAAAATCCGGCCATGGAAAACCTGTTCGACGCGCAAGCCGAGTTAAACGGGTCCAACGGCACCAACCGTGCATCGCATGACCGCTGCCGCATACCTGCGGGTAACGACTTTGAGGCCATACACACCTGGTTGGATCTGCGCGACCGCGACAGCCACACCTACCGAAACTATCGGAAGGAATCCGAACGCTTCCTGCTCTGGGCCGTCACCGAGCGTGGCAAAGCACTGTCATCGCTTGATACAGCGGATTGCAAAGACTACCGGGATTTTCTGTTCGCCCCGGCGGAGGCTTGGCTCAATCCCGAATTCAAACCACGCTGGAGCCCTTCCTGGCGTCCCTTCAAGGGCCCGTTGCAACACCGGACGGTCAAGCACACCGAAACCATCCTGTCTTCGATGTGCGAATGGCTGGTCAAACAACGCTATCTGGATAGCAACCCGTTCGATGGCCTGCCGCCGATGCCCTCCCAAGAATTGCATAGCCTGCAAGTCGAACATGCTTTAGACGAAACCCAATGGCAATGGCTGTTGGAGTATTGCGCAAAGTGCGAAGTCTCCCATCCCGACGGTGAGCGGAACCGCCACTATCGCCGCCTCTGGATTGCCTTGCAGTTGGCCTACTGCACTGGGCTTCGCCTAGCCGAACTGGCCAATGCCCGCTTTGGCGACATTGCTTATAAAAGCCGTAATGACGGGCAACACTGGTTGAAAGTGCTGGGCAAGGGAAGCAAGCGACGTGAAGTGCCGCTGCCGCCCGAGTTGGCCGACGAACTCAAGCGTTATGCCCAAGAACGTGGCACGGTTTGGGGCGTACCGGATTCGCCTGAACCCATCATCGGCAAATTCCGTAAAACCGCTGTGTTTGGGGAAACCGATTTTGACATGGTGGAAACGCCCTTCACAACATCAGGGCTGCACCGGGTGCTGAAAGGATTTTTTAATGAAGCCGCTGGAGCGATGAGTCGATCCGTCACGGAAGAGGATAAACGCAATGTCGAAACCTTGACCAATATGACCACGCATTGGCTGCGGCACACCCACGCATCCCATGCCCTGGGTCGCGGAGCCGCCTTAATCTCAGTCAAGGAAAACTTGGGCCATGCCAGCCTTGCAACCACCTCCCTTTACCTGCACGGCGACAAGGACCAGCGCTATGCGGAGATGGGCAAACTGTTTCGGAAGCGGACAGGATAGGTGTGGCGGCTTGAGATAATCACTGATTCAAGGCTTGCCAAAATTGGGCAGCAATTCTTATTATGAGCCAAAGTGCTGATAGACAACTCGTCATTCCGGCATGGATGCCGGAATCCAGTCACAAGGATGTGAATCTAGGGGTCGCCATCAAGCCTTTTTCAAACACTTACGCAACCGACATGTTACCGTCCGTGGCACTGGATTCCGGCATCCATGCCGGAATGACGGCAATGGAGCCATAATGAGAATTGCTGAAAATTGGGGGAACCGCTTTTTTATGGCCACTGAAATAATCCTCGAAGAATAAGGCATTACGGTTTAGTTTACCGCTGTTTTCGCTTGGTGAGGCTTAATCCGCGCCAACACATCGGCCAATGTTTCCTTAGCCTGTTCCTCGTCGTAATGGGATTGCAGATTAATCCAGCTTTGCGCATCGGTGCCAAAGAACGCGGCCAGGCGAAGGGCCGTATCCGCGCTAATGCCGCGTTTGCCTTGGACAATGTCATTGATCCGGCGGGGTGGCACGCCAATCGCCTTGGCCAGCGCATACTGGCTAATGCCTAGCGGTTTCAAAAAGTCTTCGTTGAGGATTTCGCCGGGATGGGCAAAGGGGATTTCTCGCATGATGTAGATGCCTTTAGTGGTAATCGACGATTTCAACTTCAAACGCAGCACCATTGTCGAATCGGAAACAGACGCGCCACTGGTCGTTGATGCGTATGCTCCACTGACCGTCACGGTCGCCATGCAGTGGCTCCAACCGATTGCCGGGCGGGGTGCGCAGAAAATCCAACGTTGCGGCGGCGTTAATCTGTTGCAATTTGCGCAGGGCCACGCTCGCAATGTGGGTGAACCTCGCCACTCGACGACCGTTCCACAATGCTCCCGTATCCTTACACTTGAATGTCTTGATCATTGTTTGATATTAACGGCATTCGTTATTGCCGTAAAGCGTATTTCGCTCGTTCCTAGCTTTCAGTTTGTGGCGCAATGTAGAATGCACTTCGTTGCGCCTTTGCGTCGTTGCGTGAGGCTTTCTTTATCCTTCGATTACGGGGCGCAGGTCGGGTTAGGCGCACAGGGTCAAGGCAAGTGGCAAGTTGTGCTCGTTCCCAAGCTCCGCTTGGGAATGCGGCCTTAGACGTTCAGGCTTCCCGTAGTGGGGCAAGCTGGAGCTTGCAAGGCTAAAGGTTCCCAAGCGGGAGCTTGAGAACCAGTACAATACGGATAACATCCCTTGAAGGGATGTTATCCGTCACTGCTAAACAGGTAAATAAAATCGCGACCGCTACGCGGTTTACCAAGGGCAAAAGCAGAAAACAGCAAAGCAGGAACCAGAAATCAGAAGACAGAAATCACCAAGGAGAACCCAACGCCAAGCGAAGGCCAATAATATTGTTCCGAAAGTAGGGAGGGTTCCAGCGGAACGCACAACGGAGAATGTCAGAGTGATTGTCCCAAGAACCGCCGCGAGCTGTTCTAGCTCCCTGCCCCGTCCCGATATTGCCTTGTTCCGGCACTTTATTTGTCCTTAGATTAAGGCACCATTCCCAAACATTGCCGGTCATGTCCAGCACCCCTTCGGGAGTCGCCCCGTTAGGGTAAACCCCCACCGGCGTCGGTTCGCCTACGTTGCCGCTGAAATTCGCCCGTTCTGCCGTGGGTTCCTCATTGCCCCACGCATAGCGACGGGCGGTTTTGCCCTGCGCAGCGAATTCCCATTCCGCCTCGGTGGGTAGACGAATCACTTGGGCCTTATCCAGTTTGCCCGCCCGATGCAGATGGTAGGTCAGCCAAGCGCAATAAGCCATGGACTCAAACCAAGACACCCCCACCACCGGGCGGTTAAGATGCACGGACTGTTCCTGCCACTGTTCAGGTTCTTGCCATTTACCGAACCGGTTCGGCCACCAGTGCTTTTCGGCATAGCCGTCGTCATCCATGAACACGGCGTACTCCTGCACCGTGACCGGATAACGGCCTAGCTCAAACCCGTCCAGTGTCACTTCCTGCGGGGTTTCGTCATCTCGTGCCTGCGGGTCGTAATTCGGCGCATTCGGGTCTTGTTTCTGCGCCCCCATTAGAAACGTGCCACCGGGTATCGCCACCCAACGCGGCGAGTCATCCGCCAAGCGCGGGTCGCCGGCTTGGCCCAAGGCTTCGGCGACTTCGATGCGCAGCTTAACCGGCACGGATTCCGAGCCTTCTTTAGTGAAAATACCCATCACTGCATCCAGCGCCTGGCGGTAGTGGATGTCGCCCGGTTCATACTTGAAGGGTGACAAGTCGCGGACGATGCCGCCAAGAAAACCGACGGCGCGGGCGAGGCCGGCGAGTGTTGCTTGCTTGGAACCACCCACATGGGAACCTTCTTGTAGGGGCGAATTTATTCGCCCATGCCCCTCGCCACTGGCGAATGAATTCGCCCCTACAGGTGTCTCGGCGAATGAATTCGCCCCTACAGGTGCCTCGGCGAATGAATTCGCCCCTACAGAGGGCAACAATTCATTCAACACCGCCGTGACCAAGCCATCCACTTTTTCCCGGCCTTGCTCGTACAACACCCCGCCGAGCAGTTGCCCCACCTCGCGCCATTCGGGTTCATACAAACGCTTGGGGGTTCCTAGCAGCAGTTCCTTTTGCCGTTCTTCGTTCAACCCGCCGATGGCTCTAGCCGCCAGATATTCTTGGAAGCTGAGGTGCCAGAAGCGGACTTCGTTGCCTCGCCTGACGATGATGCCGCTGTCGAGTTCTTCCTCTTCCAAGAATTTTTCGGCTTTGGTTTGATCGCCTTGAAAAAGCCCTGCGATTTGCTCCGCCGCCCAATGGCGCGTCACCTGAATTTTGCGGCCCCCTTCGGCTTTTTGCATCTGCAAGGCCAATAGGCGCAAGACTTCCAAACTGCGTTCCGCCCCGGCACGTCCGGGGCGTTGTTCGCGGGCGCGGGCCAGCCACAGCAGGATGGACTCGTACAGCTCGGCACGTTGTTCCGGCAGGCGCTTTTCGTTCCAATGCACCACCGCCAAGGCGGTCAGCATCACCGTGTTGCGGGCGAGGCGGCGGATGTTGGGGCGGGCATTCAAGGCATGCAGCAATTCTTGACGATGGTCTTGCGCCGCCCTGGCATCGCTGGGGTGCAGGGCGCGGCTCCAACGGTCGAGGAAAGTCTCCACCGCATGATCGTTCAAAGCTTCGATATGGCTAGGCTCGAAATTCGGCAACACCGCACGATCCTCATAGCCGGAGGGCCTGGAGGTGACGAGGATGGGGCATTTCTTCCAGGTCGCGGCGACTGCTTCCAGCAAGTGGGTGGCAAATTCGCGGGCTTTGCGATCCGGGGCTTCGTCCAAGCCATCGAATAACAACAGACATTCGCCCGCATTCAGCCTATCTTTGAACCACTCCGCATCCAAGCCCCATTCGCGGCTTTCCGACTGGGCGGCGAGAAAATGCACCAGCCATTGCGGGTCTTTAGGCATAGGCGGGCCCTGCTTTTGTTCGCGCACCGTGTAGACATATTCCAACCATTCCGCAATCGACACAAAAACCGGCATCAGCGGACGGGAAAGCCCCAACAAATCCTTGGCGGCATGGTCGCTGACTCCCAGCCGGTCCCCCGCCAACAGGTGGACGATCCAGCGCAGAAAGGTCGTCTTGCCGGAGCCTGGGTCGCCCACCACCACACGGCGCGGATGGGCGAGGGTGTTTTTCAGCTTGCCGCCGCCAGCGGTGTCCAGTTCGATATACAGGTCTTCAATCGGGAAACGGTGCGCCCTGCCGCTGCCGACATGCAGCCCGCGTATGTCGATGTAGGCACAGAATTCATACCAATACCCCAAATAGCGCTCGGGGTTGGCCTGGGCTTTGGCAAGTGCCTGAGCTTCGCCGGCAAAGTTCGGATGGTCGGTAAGCCAGTCTTTCATCGCGGATTCGACCTTGCGCTCTAACTCTTCGGGCGTTTGGAAGGTATTGCGGATGCGGCCTTGCGTCAGCCATGTTTTGAAATCTTGCAAGGCGGCGGTGTTGCGTTGGACTTCTTGGCCAAGGGCGGGTATCTGGTCAAATTTCCCTTGCAAAGCCGCCTCGGTCAGACGGTATGCCTCTTTTTTCTCGTCCGGCCACGACGCAGCTTCGTCTGCGACAAACACCAGCAATTGTTTCGGCGTTGAACCTTCGACCGTTCTTTCGCATTCCAGCCTAGTGATACTCTTATCGCCCGCTTGGCCTTCCGGCACCCAGCCATAACGATAGGCGACGAGGGCAACGGTCAAATGCGTCCCGTCCACCCGCGCCATGCATTCTGTAAAAGGCGGAGCGTCCTTTGCCGACCAATCTTCGTTCATGATCGGCAAAAAGCCCGCCCGGATGGCGGCGGCTTTGGCTTTGTCACGATATTCTTTAAGATCGGCTACCGTGGAGGAGATGAAGACTTTCGGAGCGCCGGTAGCGGGTTTGGTAACACTATTAGGAAATTCCAACAGCGCCGAACGCCATGCCCAAAAGTCGGGGGCACCTTGGGCCATGTCGTTCAATGCGTCATCGGGCAACCAGATGAGCAAGCTGGCGGGTATCTTTTGCCTCAGCAATTCCCGGTCATGGTTGAGACGGCCCAATGCCGGGGAATCTTTTCCCATTTCTACCAGAGAGTTCGCCAAGCCCGACACACTCACGGCGGCAGGCGGATGGTTTTCATCCCACCGCGCTGTAACTTCGTCCAAAAGGCTGGTGATTGGTTTATCAAGCGTAATTTCAAGAATTCGCAACGCATCTAAACGATACGCCAGTTGCCGGCGCAAGCCATGCTCTTGGGTTGGGCTGTCGCAACGCAGGAAGACTAGGCGGAATGTGTCGGACCAACGGACTATGCGCTCAATCCGGTTGAAAATGACTTCAATTTCAGATTCCTTGGCGACTATGCTCGAATCAAGCGACATGGCGGCTTTAGGCTCCAAACATTATTAAGGCTTGGTGGCGATGGGGGTGGTTTTGGTCCGTTTGAATTTTGTCAATCCCTGTACGGCAGGGTTGACCGCATACCAAATTTCTCCATTCTCATATTCAAGCACACTTAAGTTATAGAGCAGCATCGGATCATGGTCGCCGCCTGATAATTCATGGGTGCTGTCAATTTGCCGCAAGGCATCAAAATAAGCGGGTTTAGTCAGCGCCCGGTCAAATGCGTTAATCATGTCCCGAAACGCTTGCTCGATATCTAGGGCAGTCAGCGGGAGCCGTCCCGCAATTTCACATGCGGTATCAATCAAGAGCAATAAACTGCGCAAATGCCCGCCGCTCTTTCGGCACAAATCGTCCAAGGTGCCTGCCATATCGAAAGCATCCTCCTGTGTCAAGTTGGCTGCTGCCAGACGTTTCAGCACCATTTGCCGCATTGCCTGCAAACCTTGCGGATTATCGGAGCCGTCAGGCTTGATGACTTTAACCATGGGAATCACCAAAGGCTGGCTCTGGTAAAGATTCGCCAACGCCCCGGCTTGCGGGGAGAAAACCATGGAAATAGGCAAGGTGTAGATGACATGGCATCTAAGGTCTTTCAACTGCGAACTGCGGTTAATGAACAGATGGTCGTGGGTGGTGCAACCAGGGTTGAGGTTGCGTAACACAATCCGATCAAGATTATCGACGATCACCACTAGGTTTTTATAACCTCGCGTTTGCAGCAGAGTGATAGCCTCTTCAATCAAATCATTGGCCGCTTGGATGAGGTTGGAGGTGTTGGGTTCCAATGCTTTGCGAATTTCATCCCGTGCCATTGGGCTATTCTTGATTGCCGCTGTGAACTTGGCAAACTTGGCGTCCAATTCCAATTTTTGAAATTCAACCTCGCTGCCAAATAGTGATTTTAAATCGTCAAAAAAAGTTGAAAACCAGTTTGAACGTAACTCCACTTTCAAGCGTTTACGAAAGGCAAGGCCAATTTGACGAACGATAGCCAACAGTATATCGGGGAAATCGACATCGTTAACATCAATATCTTCTTCATTCGCTTCAAAATAGACGACAAAGAACTTATCGCCGGTTGGGCCTGTTTGTTCAAGCTCTTCTTGTAAACGCAAGAGTTCGGTTGATTTGCCTCCGCCACGATGCCCTGACAGCAGACGACAAACAGGAGGTTTATTTCTGATCGCGCGGGTCAAACGCAATAAGGCATGTTTGCCCTCCCCCCTAACATTATCGAAAGCAACATAACGCCTATCGCCCGGCGGCAAAGCCTCTGCCGGATCGCATTGTTGAAAAAGCAAGGCTATATCTTGGGCCATGGGATGAATCTCGGTGGTTTTGTTTTGCAGGATGACTTGCTGTTTGAGTAATTGTTCAATCCGCTTGATAAGCCGGGTAATCCACATACCCCTCCGGCCCAAAAGAATACCAGTCCTTCATGTCGGAAAAATCGCTCAACGGCCAGCCGTTGGCAAAGCGCTCCACCAAATCGGGATTGCTGATATACGGGCGGCCAAAGGCCACGAGGTCGCAATCGCCCGCTTGCAGCACGGCTTCCGCCGATTCCTGGGTATGGCCGCAATTGCCCATTATTGAGCCTTTGTATACCTTCCTAAATTCAGCCAGGGTCATCGGTTCGCCCAAACCATGGAAGCCGAAGGCCAAGCCGTCCATCAGATGCAAAAGCCCAAGCCCATAGGCGTTCAGTTGTCCGGCGGCATGGAGGAAGGTTTCCCGGTAATCCGGGGAACCCATGTCGTTGAAAACACCATTCGGGGCGAACCGCACGGCGACGCGACGGGCCGGGTAAATGGTCAGCACAGCTTCGATGATTTCTTTGAGCAAGCGCAAGCGGTTTTCCAAGTTTCCACCGTAACGGTCTTCCCGATGATTGGTTTTGGATTGCAGGAACTCGTCGAGCAAATAGCCGTTGGCCGAGTGGATTTCGATGCCATCAAACCCGGCGCTTTTGGCAAGCCCCGCCGCCCGCCGGTAGTCTTCGACGATGCCGGGTATTTCCGCAGTTTCCAGCGGCCTAGGGGTTTCGTAGTTTTCTTTTCCCTTAGGCGTGTGGATCATATCGCCTTCCAGTTTGATTGCCGAAGGCGCAACCGGAAGTTCCCCATTATGGAAACTGCTGTGGGAAGCACGTCCGCAATGCCACAATTGCATGAAAATAGTGGAACCCTTGGCATGGACTGCATCGACCACTTGCCGCCACGCTTGCGACTGTTCTGGCGAGTAGATGCCGGGTGTGTTGGGCCAGCCTATGCCCTGCTCGGAAACGATAGTGGCCTCGGTGATGATGAGGCCGGCGGAGGCGCGTTGGGCGTAGTATTCGGCCATCAACGCATTGGGCAGACGCTCGACACCCGCCCGCGCACGGGTCATGGGGGCCAGCGCCACGCGATTTTTAAGCGTCAAATCGCCTAGTTGAAACGGTTCAAGTAGCATAAATCACCTCGTTCAAGTTTAGTTGTTAATTGATGTTACGCATCGTAGGCCGGAATAAGCCCGTTCACGGGCGTTTCCGGCAAAAGCACACTTCAACGTCTCAGTGCGTAACATCAATAATTAACGGTTTATAGCATTTTCTAGTATTGTCTGCCATTTTTACCCGTGCTTGGGGCATAATTGCTGTAACGCAACCGCCCATTTTGGAGAATCCTATGCAAATATTCCGCATCAAGCGCAGCAAGCCCGATGATTTTGAAGAGAGCGGGCTACGCCGCTGCTTGAGCGCCGTCGATCTTACCCTGCTCGGCATCGGGGCGATCATCGGCACCGGCATTTTTGTGCTGACCGGCATCGCAGCAGCAACCCTATCCGGGCCAGCCGTCGTCGTCTCTTTCATCTTCGCCGGCCTGGCCTGTGCTTTCGCCGCCCTATCCTATGCCGAACTGGCTTCCAGCGTGGGCGGCTGCGGCAGCGCTTATGGTTACAGTTACGCGGCTTTCGGCGAACTGGCGGCTTGGATCATCGGTTGGGATTTGATCTTGGAATACGGCATTTCCGTGGCCGCCGTGGCCAATGGTTGGTCTGGTTATTTCAACAATGCCTTGGAAGGCATCGGGATTTCTTTACCTTTCCACCTGACCCACGCGCCTTCCGTGGGTGGTTACATTAATCTCCCGGCGACCGGCATCATTCTGCTATTGATGGTGTTGCTGATTATCGGCGTGAAGGAAAGTGCAAGGCTCAATACCGTGATGGTAAGCGTCAAGCTAGTGACCATCAGCATCTTCGTCGCACTGGCATTCTTCAACATCCATCCGGAAAATTGGACGCCTTTCATGCCTTTCGGCTGGTTTGGTCACAATTCATCCGGCAAGCCAATAGGGGTTTTGGCCGGGTCTTCCATTGTTTTCTTCGCCTATGTCGGTTTCGACGCGGTTTCCACTGCGGCGGAAGAGGCGCATAACCCAAAGCGCGACCTGCCCATCGGCATTATCGCTTCTCTCGGTTTCTGCACCTTAATCTATATTTTGGTGTCGGGGCTGTTGACCGCCGTGGTGCCTTACACCGAGTTGAATGTGTCCTCCCCGGTGGCCCACGCCCTGAAACTGCTGGGTCTGAATTGGGCCTCGGCCTTGGTGGCCACGGGCGTGATTGCCGGGCTGACCACGGTGATGCTGGTGCTTTATTACGGCCTGACCCGGATCATCTTCGCCATGTCGCGGGACGGCTTGTTGACCTCCACCTTTTCCGTAGTCAACCGGAAGACGCATACGCCCGTCCGGGTGATTGTGATTTGCGGGCTGGTGATGGCTTTGGTGGGCGGTCTGATTCCGTTGGGGGAATTGGCCGAACTGGTCAATATTGGAACCTTGTTCGCCTTCGTGCTGGTTTGTTTGGGTGTGATCGTGTTGCGCTACACGGATCCCGACATGCATCGCCCCTTCAAGACCGCAGCCAACCCCCTATTTCCGGTTCTGGGCATTCTCTCCTGCTCCGCGCTGATGGCGTTCCTGCCTGTCATGACTTGGTACCGGTTTATCATTTGGCTGTTGATTGGATTGGCCGTTTATTTCACCTACTCAATCCGGCACAGCAAGTTGGCAGCAACGACGGCGGAGTAATCCTTAAATGGATTAGCCTTGGCGCTGCCCCGTTCCGACTCACTTGCCTTACAACGCATCCGCCGCAAAATCGGCCAGTCTGGACCGTTCGCCCCGCCGCAGGGTGAGGTGTGCGCCGGCGGAGTAGGATTTGAAGTGATCGACCACATAAGTCAAACCCGATGTCGTCCCGGTCAGATAGGGCGTGTCGATCTGGCCTAGATTGCCTAGGCAGACGACCTTGGTCTGCGGTCCGGCGCGGGTGATGAGGGTTTTCATCTGCTTCGGGGTCAGGTTCTGCGCCTCGTCGAGGATGATGTAACGATTGAGGAAAGTGCGACCGCGCATGAAATTGAGTGCACGGACTTTGACGCGGTTGCTGATAAGACTACCGGTCGCGCCACGCTCCCATTCGCCGGATTCGGCATGGTCACCGCCGAGCAGTTCCAAGTTGTCCAGCAAGGCCCCCATCCACGGGGCCATTTTCTCTTCCTCTGTGCCGGGCAGGAAGCCGATGTCCTCGCCCAAGGGGATGGTCTCGCGAGTCATGATGATTTCCTTGTAGAGCTTGCCTTCCATGGTCTGGGCCAATCCCGCCGCCAATGCCAGCAAGGTCTTGCCGGTGCCCGCCTGGCCCAATAGGGTGACGAAATCAATGTCAGGGTCAAGCAACACATTCAAGGCGAAATTTTGTTCGCGGTTGCGGGCCTGAATGCCCCAGACACTATGCTTGGTCTCACGGAAATCGCGGGCCAGTTCCAGCGTGGCGGTATCACCTTCCCGGTTGCGCACGATGCATTCAAAAGCAGAATCATCGGACAGGTAAAGAAACTGGTTGCTGTGCCAGTTTTTCACCAGCGGCCCGATGACTTTGTAGAAGGTGTGGCCACGCTGATCCTGCCACGAATCCATTTTGTTGCCATGGGTGGACCAGAAATCCAGCGGCAATTCTTCCATGCCGCTGTACAGCAGGTTGATGTCGTCCAGCACTTGATCGCTATGGTAATCCTCCGTGTGGATGCCGAGTACGGAGGCTTTGATGCGCATGTTGATGTCCTTGGACACCAGGATTATCTGCATCTCGGGCATTTCATCGGCCAAAGCCAAGGCAGTGGCGAGGATGGCATTGTCGGCCACGCTGCCGGGCAGGGAGTCGGGCAGTGTGGAGGTCAGACGCTTGACTTGGAAAAACAGCCGGCCCGTGCATTTTTCATCAATGCGCGTCGCGAAGGGAAGTTGCGGCAGCGGGATACCCTGGTTGAGAGTCTGGATGTCCGCATGCTGGATCAACTCATCCAGAAAACGGCTTGTCTGCCGGGCATTGCGGGCGACTTCCGACAACCCCTTCTTGGAATTGTCCAATTCCTCCAGCACGACCATCGGAATGAAGACGCCATGCTCCTGAAAGCGAAACAGCGACGAGGGATCATGCATCAACACATTGGTGTCGAGGATGAAGAGTTTTTTCTTATTGTCGTTGCTCATACAGTGTTTTCAACCTCTGATGGTTATTAGGGGAAACTTCATGGTTTTTCCACAGTTACATAAATCAATGGACTGGTTGGACTCATAACATTATATTCAGTTATGTTTAGACAATGAAAACGCTGTAATTTGAAACCCTTAACGGTAAACCCAATTGGGTCGGGCGCGTCTCTTTGCGTTGCGCCCGACATTCCGGTTTGTCGGGCAATGATGGAGCCGTTAACAGACTTACAAAACTATTGCACTATATTGGAATAGACGGTTAGGCAAAATTTTTAAACCGCATCGTTCGCGATTGATTCGTTTCGTACCTCAGCGCATCCTTCTATGATCCTTTTTATCCATTCGGCGCAATACGCGGTGTACCGCTAATGCGCCCTACAAACGCGCCTTACCGCGTTAAGCGTTCGTAGATGCGATCCCTCTCGGCGGAATTGTTAGACTTCAAGTCGATTAACTATCGCTTGTATCGCTTTTGTCATTCGATTTAAATCATCTTGGCTTGTTTGAGCGCCACTGTGAACCAAAAAATTCCTAAATCGCAGTATTTCCTCAAGCGTGGAGGCATCACTTGCGGTAAGATATTTTGTATCAATCAACCTCGAAATTATTTCTCGAATTGACATGGTGTTGAATTTTTGCCCGGCAGCCTCGAGACGGTTGCGCCCTTTAATTTCAAACTGCGCCCACAGGACAAGAAATTCGGATGCGGAGCTAATGTAGCCTTTACGCTCAATCTGTAGAGCAATTGCCTGTTTCTTAAGAAAAAGGGCTAAAACTGAGGCAATTGATACTGAAAACCCACTCATTGCCACAAGAAGAATCGTTCTGTCTTCAGGGCTAAGGTCTATTTTTATCTGGCGGAAGAAAAAGTATGCAAGGGCAAAAAGACCTGTAAGGACACCGGAAACAGCGTAAATCTGAAATATTTGCTGAATTCGACGTGATGACCGCTGACGCGATTCTAACTCCCAAAGATCGTCTTCATAACCTATATTGCTGGATTGATCGTTGTCTTTCATGTGTTACTCCAGAATAGTAGAGATCGTTACCGTGATGATTGCAAACGCGACCACGATGACAAAAACAAGCATGTAAGTTTTGTCTTGCAGCTTCGTCGCGTCATATGTGAAACCAACAGCCAAAGAAAGTATCGCTGCGGCAATCCGTAGTAATTGAACCCAGAGCTTCTTCTTTGGCTGTGCCAAGCCTCGACGAATCAACACGGTAGCATCGGAAACCATACTGCTTGTGACTTGGGGGTTGCCCGATGACGAGTTGCGTGATGCCTCTATTCTGAAAGATTCTTTTAACAGATCCTCTGTAAACTGGATGGCCGACTTCTTCAACTCTTCTTTCGCTGGGTCGTTAAAACCCGCGAGCGATTTATCATCAATATCTATTTGCATTTGATTTTCCTGATGATTTCAATGGATACCTAGCCCTGTTTTGGATTTTATCGAAAACTTAGCCAGTGACCTTGCCACTCCGGCATCGGCCAATGGGTTCCAATAAAATCTATTGGGTTTCCAATTCGCGCAGGGCTTCCAGCACTTTTTCGACATGGCCCTTGACGCTGACCTTGCGCCATTCGCGGACTAACCGGCCTTCGCGGTCGATGAGGAAGGTGCTGCGTTCTATGCCTTGCACCTGCTTGCCGTACATGTTCTTCAGTTTGATGACATCGAACAGTCTGCACAGCGATTCGTCGGCATCGGAGATCAGTTCAAAGGGGAATGTCTGCTTGCATTTGAAGTTCTCGTGGGATTTTAGGCTGTCACGCGAAACCCCGAAGATTTCAGTGTCAAGTTTGGCGAACTCGGGAAAAAGATCGCGGAAATCCTGGCCTTCTTGGGTACAGCCGGGGGTGCTGTCCTTGGGGTAAAAGTAAACCACCCCATTTTTTCCCTTCAATTCGGCGAGGGAGACAGTCTTGCCGGAAGTGGCTAGTGCGGTGAATTCGGGGACAGCTAGTCCGATGGCGGGGGCGGTCATGGGTGCGACTCCGATGATTAAAGTGGTTTAGCGTTTCACAGGTTCCAAGATGGCATCAAGATTCTGCTGGTCGCAGAACTCCAAGAACTCATCGCGCAAGGCAACAATCCTGATTCCAGTTGGAATTTTGACGATCATGCGGGCAACGAACAGCGGTGTGTCACTATACGGGGCAGGATAGCGGCTACTGCTCAAGTCCAGAATTTTAATGCTGCGTTTGGTGAAAAAGGAGGCAAGTTCGTGGATGTTATCAATTTGGTCACTGGCAAAGATGTCCACTCCGTAGGGAATGACGTTTTCCTCCTCGGGCTTGATTTCCTTCGCACGCAGGGTGGCGATTTTCATGTGATCGCGCACCCCCATTGCCTCCAAGGCGTGTTCCAGTTTCACAATATGGTTCCAGTTGCCGTCGACCATCAGATGGGCACCGAATTCAGCCCCAAACTCGGTCATCCGGCTTTCGACGATGTGGCACTTGCATTCCTTGATGACTCTGGTAAGTTCTTCGATCAGCTCCAAGCGATCTTGCCCTGCGACGGTGATGACAAGTTGCATGACTTTCACATCTCTTTTGGTAAAATAAAAGAAAGTTTAACATCTTCCGCCGCTAGTTTCCCCTGCATGGCAAGGCAAGCAGCAATTCTCATGTTGCTCATAATGTGAATCGCCGATTGCCAGACGAAGGCGGTTTGGCACGATAAAATAGTGCCAACATTTTACAAACTTTTCCTAGGCGAAACCACCGGGGATGAATATGGCACTAAATTACGAAACAATGTTGGCAGCGGCTATTGAAGAGGCCCGTTTGAGCTTGAAGGAAGGCGGAGTGCCCGTCGGCGCAGCCGTTTTCGACTGCCAAGGCCGTCTGCTTGGCCGCGGCCACAACCGCCGGGTGCAAGAGGGCGACCCTTCCATACACGGCGAAACCGATGCCTTCCGCAAAGCGGGCAGGCAAACGAGCTATCGCGACAAGATCATGGTCACCACGCTGGCACCTTGCTGGTACTGTAGCGGCCTAATCCGCCAATTCAACTTCGGCAAGGTACTGGTTGGGGAGTCCGTCAATTTTTATGGCGGCATCGACTGGCTGCGCCAGAGCGGAGTGGATGTCATTGATCTTGCCTCTGCGGAATGCACAGGCATGATGGCTGATTTTATCAATGCCCATCCCAAATTGTGGAACGAAGACATAGGCGAAGAATGATCCCCTTTGCAACGGCCCGGAATAACGTCACCGCTGCCCACGCCCCGCACCGTTTTGCAGTAACTTAAGGCCAGGGCAATGGGATTATCCTTCATCCGAACAGTGGCTTTGGCATTGGCGTTGTGCTTGCCTTGTTGCAATGCCAACGCTGCGGCAGAGACAAACCTTCGGCCTATAAGCTTGCAGCTTATATGGAAGCATCAATTCCAGTTTGCCGGTTATTATGCAGCCCAAGAGAAGGGCTACTACCGCGAAGCGGGGCTGGATGTGACTTTTCGGGAGGCCAACCCGGATGAGGATACCGTCGAGGCAGTGCTCAAAGGCCAGTCCGAGTTTGGCGTAGGCACCTCCGACCTGCTGCTGTACAGGGCCAGGGGGCGGCCAGTCGTCGTCTTGGGGGTGATTTTTCAACACTCGCCCTTGGCGATAATGTCTTTGGAAAGTTCGGGCATTCACAACATCCACCAGATTGCCGGCAAGCGGGTGATGATTGAATACCATGCGGCCGAGTTGTTCGCTTACCTAAAGCGGGAAGGCGTTCCGATCACGCAAAGCCGGATCCAGTTTTTCCCTCACTCCTTCGGCGTGGAAGAATTGCTGTCCGGCAAAGTGGATGCGATGTCCGTTTATATCACCGACGAGCCATACGCCATCTCCAAGGCTGGCTTAAATTATTCGATTTTCAGCCCACGTTCAGCCGGAATTGATTTTTACGGCGATAATTTATTCACCAGCGAGTCGTACCTGCAAGCGCACCCGCAAGTAGTCGCGTCTTTTCGGGAAGCCAGCCTGCGTGGTTGGGAATATGCCATGTCACATCCTGATGAAATGGCCGATCTGATCATTGCCCGCTTTGGCAATCGAAAAGGCAAAGACCAATTGCTGTTTGAATACGAACAAATGCTTCCGCTATTGCGGCCCGAATTGGTCGCCCTTGGTTACATGTATCCGGGACGCTGGCAGCACATTGCGGATGTGTATGCCGAACTGGGTATGATGCAGGCCGATTTTCAGATTAAGGATTTCCTCTACAATCCCGACACCTTGCATATCCCTATCTGGGTTTACTGGGCGGCCGGGGGTGTAGTCGGTTTCTCCCTGCTTGCCTGCGGGGTGGCGATTTACATTTTAAGGATCAATCGCAGGCTTTCCCGCGAAATTGCCAAGCGCAATAAAATGCGGGATGGGATCGAGTCTGTCAACCGAAGCTTGCGTATCCAAATCGAGCAAATCCAGTCTTTGCAAGATGAATTGCGCGAGCAGGCTTTGCATGATCCGCTGACTAACCTCTATAACCGGCGTTATTTCCATGAATTGCTGGAACGCGAATTGGCGCAAAGTGAGCGTGAAGGCAAGCCCCTGAGCCTGGTCATGATCGACATTGATTATTTCAAAAAAATCAACGATACCTATGGACATCAGGCGGGTGACCGTGTGTTGGTGGCTTTGGCGGAGATACTGACTTCATCCACTCGTAGTGGAGATGCCGCCTTTCGATTCGGTGGCGAGGAATTCGTACTCATATTGCCCGGCATGGATGCGGAGATAGGATTGGGGCGGGCGGAGAGTCTGCGTAAGATTTTCGCAGAGAAGGCCATTCATACCGAGGACGGCGATGCCAAAACCACCCTGTCGGCGGGCATCGCGACCTATCCGACCCATGCCGTGGATGCAAAAAGACTGCTACGCAAGGCCGATAAAGCGCTTTACGCCGCCAAGGAAGCGGGCCGCAACCGCACCCAGATTGCAGAATAGTTGCAGCTATGCCCCGGCAACCAATCCACGACGGGAAGCCATCCAAGCGACCCACCCGCCAATCACCAGCCAAATCGTAGAGGGTTCGGGAATCGGTGAGTTGTTGTTGGGGGAGCCAATAAAGGAAAGCTGCACATGGTCGCCCCAGAAGGCCAGATTGGCGGATAAGCCGGGGTCGAAACCGAAGAGGTTCACCCGGTCAAAACTGCCTGACACACTGCCAAATAATAGGAAATCAAAGCTATCGCCCAAGTTGGGCTGGTAGCCGTTCAACGCATACAGATTCAGGCTACCGCCCAAGATGGCCTGACCTGTGACAATAAACTTGTCGTAATTGTTCAATCCTGCCAATTCAATGTTCAAGTTGCCAGTTGAAGTCAAAACCAAATTGCCGTCCAAGGTCAAAGTGCCGGGGCTGTTGCCGGAGTTGATTTGGCCCTCGTTGGTCAATGTCCCGCCATTCAGCGCCACCGTACCCGTGCCGGTGATGATGCCATTCGCGGTGTTGTCGATGCTGCCGGCAAGCAAAGTGGCTCCGGCGGAAGTATGGACAATGCCATCATTCACGAAATTGGCGGCCATCCCGTGCAACTCCAGCGTGCCGGTTTGCACATCCACCGTGCCGGTATTGCTAAACTGCGCGTCTATATAGGAATAACCTGTCCCGCCGGATTTGCGCACCGTGCCGTGATTGTCAACACTGCCTTCGCCATAGATACTGTTATTGTCCCGTTTGAAATCCAAGACATTGCGATTTTCCAGCACCCGCCCGGACTCAAGGCCAAGATAGTATTCAACCGAGCTTGCTCCGTTGAGTATCGTCCGGCCCGTGCCTGTCATTTTGCCATCATAGAATGCAGCCGTTCCCGCGATGGCATAGTCACCCGACGCATTCAGGGAACCGCCACCCAAGGCGATATTCTCCAATCTTGCAGTAGGTAGCAAGGTATGGGTTCCGCCGCTGAACTCCACCACGCCGGCCCCGCCAAAACTGCCGCTGTGCGTCCCGCCACCGACCAGCCGCAATGCCCCGGTTTGCACATCGACACTGCCATAATTGTTGAACTGGGTATAAATGCTCGACGAGTTGGTTCCTTCCGATTTGACTATCGTGCCATGATTGTCGAAACTGCCCCCGCCTTCAGCCACATAAATATTATTGTAATCGCCTTTAAAATTCATGGCGCTTTGATTGTCCAGCACACGGCCGCCGCCAAGGCCTAGACCATAGATGACCGTGCTAGGCCCATTCAACACGGTCTTGCCCGCGCCGGTCATGATGCCGCCATAATAGGAAGTGCCTTGTATGGAATAATCCACGGACGAGGCAAGCGTCCCTCCCAACCCGATATTATTTAAGCTCACACCATTCAGCAGAGTATGCGTACCGGATGAAAATTCCACCACGCCATCGCCGCCGAAGCTGCCGCTGTGTGTGCCGTCCGCTGCCAAACGGATGATTCCTCCCGCTGCCACCTCAACCGCGCCACCGTTGTTGAACGTCGCGGCAATGTCTGAAACGCCCGAGCCGGAGGTCTTGGTCACCGTTCCGAAGTTATTGAAAGTGCCGGTGGCATCAGAACTGCTAACATTGCTGTAAGCACCTTGAAAGTCAAAGGTGTTGCCTTTGCTCAGTTCCAATGCCCGCCCTCCCGTGAGATCCAAGCCATAAATGTCGGTGACAGGCCCTTTCAATGTGGTTGTCCCTGCACCAGACATCCTGCCACCATAATAGGTGGAGGTTCCGGCTATGCTGTAATCCACCGAGGGCGAACTCAATGTCCCCGCCAGCCCGATGTTATTAAAGCTCACACCTGACTGTAATAGGTTAGTGCCGCCGTTAAATTCCACCACCCCCGGCCCGCCGAAGCTGCCGCTGTGCGTACCGCCGCCGGACAAGCGCAAAGCCCCGCTTTGCACATCCACGCTGCCGCTATTATTGAATGTGGCACCAATGGTGGAGACGACATTCCCGCCGGATTTACTGACCGTGCCGTGGTTGTCGAAACGCCCCGTGCCGTCGTTGGAATAGATGCTGTTGTAGTCGTATAAAAAGTTTAAATTGCTTTTATTATCCAGCACCCGCCCGCCGTCTAGCCCGATACCCCAAAGAACAGTGCCAGCGCCATTGAGTGTGGTCGTTCCCGTCCCGCTCATTGTGCCGCCATCCAATGTGGAGGCGCCATTGACGGTCAAGCCACCACTGCCCGCCAGTTGTCCTCCATTTTGAACAAAGGCGGCATTTAACGTGGAATTGTTTTGCAGGGTTAGCGTTCCACCGCCAAGCCTCAAACCGGCTTGGTTGTCGGCACTGATGGAGTGGATTACATTATCGCCGGAGTCATGGTTCAATTCGGCGGCAGTCAGGGTGTCGGTGACGGTCTCGCCGCTTTCATTGAGGTATTGGTAAGTCTGCGGCAGCGTGACCTTAAGCACGTCGGTTTGACCGGGCAGTTGCCCGCCGCCCCATTGAGCCGCTTGGCTCCAAAGCCCGGTGTTTTGCAGCGCATAAGGGGGATTCGAGCCAGTGGGAAACTGGAAAGAATAATCCATGTCTTGTGCGAAGACTGATGCCGGACAAAATGCAGTGGCGATGGCGCTCGCCAATACAGCACGGCGGAGGAATGGGCGATTTTTCATTATTTTTGCCTCGTAGGGGAAACCAATGGATTTTATGTTGAAGATCAAGCTTGACACAAGTTGAGATTGGAACGCAAGGGTAATATTACCCTTGGAATGCATGAATTGACTTGCCATTGCTGTGCAAGGGCCAGTCTCCACTGGCAAGGGTTTTAGGTTACTATGGATCACTGATTTTAATCTTGGTTGGGACAGACCATGCCACAACAACACCAAATCCAAATCAATCTGCCCGGCTTGCTGCGCATGTTGGGCGAAAACATCTACGCCGAACCGGATGTCGCTATCCGCGAAATGATCCAGAACGCCCACGACTCCTGCATCATCCGTGGCACAGTAGACCGCTCATACCAAAATCCGCAAATCCACGTCAGTTTCGACAAAGCCAACCAAACCATCGTCATCGCCGACAATGGCATGGGCATGACCGAAGATGAATTGCACAAGAACCTTTCCACCATCGGCGAGAGCTTCACCCGCATCCAGCGCGATCAACTGCGAGAACAAGATGCCCACGAGGCGGCATTATTGATCGGTCAATTTGGCATCGGCTTGTTATCGGCCTTTTCCATTTCGCTCCAAGTCGAAATCATCACTCGTTCTAGTCAAGGTGAGGGCGGTTTTCGTTGGGTGTGTGCGGGTGACATTCATTATTCCGTAGAAGCCATCGCCAAACCCGATCCCGGCACTCGCGTCATCCTGCATCTGCTCGATAGCAAGATCGCCTTGCTGGACGAGGAGCGATTACGTCAAGCGATCAAAAAATATGCTGACTTCCTCTCCATCCCGATTTATCTCAACGGCAACCAAGCCAATGCTTGCACCCCGCCCTGGGAATCGAAACACACCGACCTGTCCGAATATATCCAAGCGCGTTGGGGCTTGATTTCGCTTGGCATCATTCCGTTCAACTCGGAAGAAATGACTTCCGACAAGACGCTCCCCAAAGTGTCCGGCTTGTTGTTCATCCCGATGATTCCCTTCGAGTTGACCCGTCAGTTTGGCGAAGTGGACATCTATATTTCGCGCATGTTCATCAAATCCAATGACAAAGACCTACTGCCTCGCTGGGCGAGTTTCGTCAAAGGGGTCATCAACACGCCAGACCTCACACCCACGCTGAGCCGGGGAGAAATCATCGTCGATGCCGCCTACCAGCAAATCCGCACCTTGCTCGGTCAGATCATCATCGACTATTTGGATTGGCTGCAAACCCAAGACCCGGATAGGCTCACAATGTTGGTGGGGGCTTATAACAACACCATCAAAGCCCGTGCTTTGGAAGACGATGAATTCTTTGACCGCATCGGCGATTTGGTGCGAGTCAACACCGATACCGGGCTGATCTCCATGCGGGATTATTTGGCGAAATCCAAGGGCATCCTCTACTACTTTGCCGAACGCGGCTCCGGCACTCAACACAAAGTGTTGTTTGCCCATAAAGGCTTGCCGGTGATTGATGCCAGTTGGGGCGTGGAAGAAGAATTTTTGGAACGCTATGCGCAGCGCCGAAAGGTTCCGATATGTAGTGGACCCTTATGTCAAGACAGTTTACTGCCGAATTTAAGATGGTAAGCCATCACTTGCAGCGGAACGGCGCTGCCCCGATTCGACTTCTGTTTCCGTGCGAGAGGTTTCCTTCTCGCTGAATTTGTCTACGATCTTGGCCCCCCCGCCACTGCCTGTCCGGTACACCC
>Ga0194062_1000206_pt1 | contig 24743 bp, 23 predicted proteins | sample SepL2225m_MetaG_FD_155481 | JGI IMG/M metagenome (GOLD analysis project Ga0194062, IMG submission 155481) | Anoxic zone freshwater microbial communities from boreal shield lake in IISD Experimental Lakes Area, Ontario, Canada - Sep2016-L224-25m | ecosystem: Environmental > Aquatic > Freshwater >... | reverse complement strand
CATAAATTCATCATCAGGCATGCTTAATGATTCCCTGTTGATGGGTTTTACTGTCCAGCCTTTTTCATTGAAAGCCCTGCTCAGGGCTTTTCCAACAAAACCACCTGAACCACTGATAGAAACATTCATTCTTTTTTTTTTATGTAAAGTTACTAAAGATAATGGCCGGTCAAACGGATTAATCTCTCCCGGTTAATTCCCCGCCTCTGGGGCAGAATCTGGGGCCGGGGCTTACCCCGGGGTTCATACCCTTGATTATTTTTGCATATAAGTATATAAACTTCTATTATTTACTTAAATTTGTTAGCTTAAAAGATATAAATCCCTTCTGACGGGAACTCTGTAAGGATTAAGTATGAGCAATAGCAAGCCTAGCGAGAGATTATTCAGCGAATTTCCACCTGTTTCCACTGCAGAATGGGAGGAAAAGATCCTTTTAGATCTAAAAGGAGCAGATTATGAAAAAAAACTGATCTGGAAATCGGAAGAAGGATTTCAGGTTAAGCCTTATTATCGTGCAGAAGACCTGAAGGGTTTAGAATATATTGGTATTTTAAAAAAACAGCACCCGCAGATCTTTAATTCGGGAAGGGGCAACGATTGGATAGTTCGACAGGATATCCTTACTGATAATATCACTGACGCCAACCTTCTGGCACGTGAAGCTGTGGCGCATGGTGCTGAGGCATTAGGTCTTAACGCAAAAGAAATCAGCACTCACAAACAAATGTCGGCCCTGCTTCAGGGGTTAGATCCTGCAAAAACATGGATCTATTTTATCAGTTCAAAATCATATCCTCTTACACTCGAGCTCTTTTTGTATGAAATCAGGGCGAGAGGTTTGAGCGGCGAACAACTCAGGGGCGGAATTAACTTTGATCCTGTTTCGTATTTGCTTCTTCGTGGAAATTTTTATGTGAATTTCGAAAGCAATCTTGAAGAATCCGATTATCTTTTGAATACTATCGGAAAGCGATTACCCTTATTCAGGTCTATAACCATCAACGGTCATTATTTTCAAAATGCCGGCTCTACTCTTGTCCAGGAGTTGGGCTTCAGCTTGTCAGCAGCGAATGAATATCTTGCTTCTCATACGGCCAAAGGGTTTTCTGTAGATTTTCTCGCTCCCCGAATGCTGTTTCATTTCGCCTGCGGGTCAAATTATTTTATGGAGATTGCAAAGCTAAGGGCGGCCCGAATTTTATGGGCCAGAATAATTGAACAATATGGTTACAAAAACCAGGAATCATTGAGGATGTTCATCCATTCTTCTACTGCTGTCTGGAACAAGACTGTTTATGATCCTTTCGTGAATATGCTCAGAACTACAACTGAAGGTATGTCGGCTGCGATTGGCCAAACAGACTCTCTGGCAATCGGACCGTTCGATATGGCTTTCAGGCCGGCTGATGATTTTTCTTCAAGAATAGCCAGGAACCAGCAATTGATTTTCAGGGAAGAATCTTATCTTAACCGCACAAATGATCCGGCTTCGGGCGCTTATTACATTGAAAGTCTGACCGACAGCCTGGCCCAGCATGCTTGGGAACTTTTCCTGAAAGTCGAAGCAATGGGCGGGATGATAGAAGCTGTCAAAACCGGATTTATCCAGGACGACATTGAAAAAAAACGTAACCTTAAGGAATCCGATATTGCTCAGCGGAAGTCGGTACTGATAGGAACCAACGAGTTTCCCAATTTAAATGAAATGATGCACGGGAAGGTGCAAACGGTAGAGTGCGCTAATGATATCAGCGAAGGAACATATAAAAAACTCCGTCCTTTTAGGGTATCCCGTGCTATTGAAAATCTGAGGCTTGCTACCGAGGAATTTGTCAGTCGTGGGAAACGCAGGCCGGAAGTCTTCCTTTTCACTTACGGGAACGTGTCGATGATGAGAGCAAGGGCTGGGTTTGCAACGAATTTTTTCGGATGTGCCGGTTTTTCGGTAATTGACAATCATGGATTTGATACTTTTGAAGAAGGTATTACTGCGACACTTGCCGCTGCTCCTGATATTATGGTTTTTTGCAGTTCTGATCAGGAGTACGAAGAAATAGCAATCAATGTGGTCCCCATATTGAAAGCTGCCATACCAGGTTTAATCATCGTTGTTGCCGGTTTTCCGAAGGATAACATTGAGGTCTTGAAAAAAGCCGGAGTAGATGATTTTATCCATATACGTTGCAACCTTGTTGACAGTCTCAGGAACTTTAGTAGCCAAATAGGTATTCCTTTACAAAAACAATCATAACATCTGGATTTCTATGGATCAGCCGACGATGAATAATAGTGCCGACATACAGCCAAAAAAACTGGCGATTCTTGTTGTTGAAGACAATGCAATAAACCTGAGGCTGATCACAACGGCCCTTATACGGGCCGGGCATAAAGTTGATTCTGCAACAGATGGTCAGATAGCGCTCGATAAATTCAGGGAAAACACCTATGATGCAATCCTGATGGATATCATGATGCCTGTTATGGACGGGCTCACAGCGACCAGAGAAATTCGCAAACTGGAGGCTTTAGGGCATCCAGGTCAAAATAAAAGGGTAAAGATCATAGCCATCACGGCAAATGCGTTTGAAGATGACCGGGATACGTTTTTTGAAAATGGAATGGATTATTATATGAATAAACCAATCGAGATAGAGGAATTGAACAGGATACTTCAGTTATAAACTGAGTCAACCCTCTGAAAGGGAAATTGTGAGAAATTGGAACGTTATCAAGATTTTCGTCATACCATCCATTATTTATCTGATAATGGGGGGGCTTTATATTTTGTTTACAAGTAATTTTGAACGGAAGAGGATTATTTCTGAGGTTGATCATAGGCTCATTGTTGGTGCTTCCAGTATCAAGACAATTCTGGATTCGACTTTTTTCGACAGGGCTACTGATTCGGGAAAGATAACGAAAGAAGAGCATCTGAGGAACATTTTGTTGTTGTCACGTTATTCACAAACTGCTGACCTTGCCTATCTTTATGCAGCTGTTATTAAAAACGGCAAGGTTTATTTTATCGCTTCAAGCGCTCAGGATAAAGAATTTTTACAACACAAATTACCAAAATACTGGCAGGTATACCCTGAGGCAACACAAGAATTTATTCAAACTATCAATTCCAATAAACCGACCTTTGAAGTTTCCGAGGATCGCTGGGGGAAGTTCGAAAGTGCTATCCTTTGCCAAACCTCAAGGAACGGAAACCGTTATCTTGTGGGAGCCGACATGGACATATCCTTTGTACAGGCCATGATCCTATCGCGTATCCCTTTTATTGCAATGCGTGCTTTTTTCTTCCTGCTCATCGTTTCACCGTTTTTCTATTTCCTGGCAAAATATTATAAGAAGTACACATTCACGCTTGAAACAGAGATTAAGGATAGAAAACGTGCCGAAAAACAGCTTGGCGATTATAAAGACCATCTGGAAGAGATTGTACAGTCAAGGACAGAACAGCTTCAGCAGGAGATCACCGAAAGAAAGGTCATATCGGAGGAATTGCAAAGGGCTAAGGAACTTGCAATAAAGGAAAGCCGTGCAAAATCAATCTTCCTGGCTAATATGAGTCATGAGATCAGAACACCTATGAATGGTGTGATCGGAATGACAAATATTTTAAGAGAGACAAATCTTACTGATGAACAGAAAGAATACCTTGAAATTATTGAAATATCGGGGAGTAACCTGCTTTCGATCATCAATGATGTTTTGGATTTCTCAAAAATCGAGGCCGGGCAGGTTGAACTGGAAAATATTGCCTTTAACCTGAGGCATAATATAGAGGAAGTGATTAAGATGATTCATCTAAGGGCTCAGGGAAAAGGCCTGAAACTCTTCCTCACGGTTTCGTCTGAGTTACCTGATGTGATGAAGGGTGACCCAGTGAGGTTAAAGCAAATTGTCATGAACCTTGCCAGTAATGCCATTAAATTCACTAATGAAGGGAGCATTAATATAGAAATTGAACCTGTATGGCAAAATGAGTCCCAGTTGTTTGTAAAATGCCGGGTTATTGATACCGGACTAGGGATTTCAGTAAAAGGCCAGGAGAAATTATTTAAAGAATTTTCTCAAACCGACCTGTCCACAACCAGGAAATACGGAGGTACGGGGCTGGGGCTGAAAATTGCATATGACCTTGTGAGGCTGATGGGTGGTGAAATAGGTGTTGAAAGTGAAGAAGGCAGGGGATCTGTTTTCTGGTTTACTGCTGTTTTTGGAAAAATGCTTAAAGTAGAACTGGATCAGATAGAAAAGGAAAAGCAAAAAGATGATATTACCAACATCTCTATTCTTCTGGTTGAGGATAATTACATCAGTCAGAGAGTAGCCAGGACTTCACTTGAGAGAGACGGGTTTACCAATCTGGAGATTGCTGAAAACGGCAGGGTTGCAATCCGGATGTTTGAAAAAAAGGAGTATGAGATCATCCTGATGGATATCAGGATGCCCGTGATGGATGGGTTGGAGGCTACCGAAAAAATCCGCGAGATCGAACGTAGTATGCCTCAGCGCCGGCCTTCCTACATCGTGGCATTTACTGCCTATGCAGTGGAAGGGGATAAAGAACGTTTCCTTGAGGCCGGCATGGATAGTTACATAGCAAAGCCTTTTCAGCCGGAGGAGCTGGTTAGGGTGATAACAAGTTTCGCATCAAAGAGAGAGACCAGGAAGCAAAGAGCACTGCATATTCTGCTTGCTGAAGATAATAAGATCAACCAAAAAGTCGCAATCAAAACACTCGAAGCTCTTGGGCATCAGGTTGTATTAGCGGAGACAGGGAAGGAAGCTGTTGACAGTTTTAAGACCGATGAATTCGATATCATTCTGATGGATGTGGAGATGCCCGATTTGGATGGCATTGAGGCTACACGGGTAATTAGAAAGATCGAAAGGGATGAAATACTTAATGGAGTCGGCAGGAAAAAAGTGAAAATAGTGGCTTTGACTGCTTCAACGACCAAAGAGGACAGGGAATTATGTATTGCTTCAGGTATGGATGACTATATAAGCAAACCTTTCAGGCAGTCGGAACTTGTTCGCGCTCTGGAAATATAATTGTAAACTATGAAGAAACTGTTTGTGATACTATGCTTTTGCATATTCTCAATGAATAGCCTCTTTGCACAAGACGATCAGTCGCTTAAGGAAGCGGAAGAGTCGGTGAATGATAAGTCCGCCACCCTTAATTTCGGAGCTGATATCATGAGCCGCTACATCTGGAGAGGGTTTGATTTTGGAAATTCGCCGACTATCCAGCCCAATCTTTATTTCAGCTGGAGAGGGTTGAATATAGGGGCCTGGGGGTCTTATTCCTTTGCACCATACACTAACATCGTAAATAACACGGTCGTGGACATGGGGAACTATTCGGAGATGGATCTCTATATGTCCTATACCCTGAAGTGGTTCACTTTGATGGTGTTTGATTATTTTGTTCCCAACGGACTGGATCCAGATTATACAGGGATAAGTGCATACCAGTATTTCAATTATAATAACAAAACAACCGGACATGGGATTGAAGTCTCTCTTTCATTTGCCGGTCCACCGGCTTTTCCTATCAAATTCTATGCCGGGACCATCGTATACGGAATGGATAAGGCAAAGGATTCCCTTGGTTTCTACGCGAACCCCGACAAAAATAATTTTTCTACCTATCTGGAGTTATCCTACCCGGTTTCGTTCAGGAAAATTGACCTGAATTTCTTTGCCGGAGGCACTCCTTTCGGAGGAAGCTGGTACGGACCTGACGCCGGGTTTACCAATGTAGGGCTTTCGGCCAAGAAAGCCATTCCTATTACAAAAACATACTGCCTGCCGGTCCAGGCATCCCTGGTAGTCAATCCTAACACGCAAAAGGTCTTTCTGGTCTTCGGAATATCGTTTTAACGCTACATAATCTACAATTGCTGTAATGAGAGTTGATTTTAATAAGGTAGACTTCAGATCGGGAATCAAGACTGCCGAAACCATTGTTCCCATTGCCGACAGCATCGGGGAGTTATGGATACCTGCAGAGCAGATCCCGGTTAAGCCCTGTTATAACGCGGGGGATTTGGCAGATTTCGAGCACCTGAATTTTGCAGCAGGTCTTCCTCCTTTTCTGCGGGGGCCATACTCTACGATGTATGTGATGAGCCCTTGGACCATCAGGCAATATGCAGGGTTTTCCACGGCCGAAGAGTCAAACGCCTTTTATAGAAGGAACCTGGCTGCAGGGCAGAAAGGATTGAGTGTTGCTTTTGACCTGGCTACTCATCGCGGTTACGATTCCGACCATCCTAGGGTTGTAGGTGATGTAGGGAAAGCAGGTGTTGCCATCGATAGTGTTGAGGATATGAAGATCCTCTTCGACCAGATCCCACTGGATAAAATGTCGGTGTCAATGACCATGAACGGGGCGGTACTTCCCGTACTTGCATTTTATATCATCGCTGCCGAAGAGCAGGGAGTGCCGCTGGCTGATCTCAATGGCACCATACAGAATGATATCCTGAAAGAGTTCATGGTAAGGAATACATATATTTATCCGCCATCTCCATCGATGAAGATCATAGCCGATATTTTTCAGTTTTCGGCCAGGAACATGCCCAAATTCAATTCTATCTCAATCAGCGGGTATCATATGCAGGAAGCCGGTGCAACCTGTGACATCGAACTTGCCTATACTTTGGCCGACGGCCTTGAGTACCTTAGAACAGGAATCAGTGCGGGTATGGACATAGATTCTTTTGCACCCAGGCTTTCATTTTTCTGGGCTGCCGGGATGAACCATTTTATGGAGATAGCTAAAATGCGTGCAGGGCGAATGCTATGGGCGAAAATGGTAAAACAGTTCAATCCGAAAAACCCGAAGTCGATGGCCCTTCGAACGCATACACAGACCTCAGGATGGAGCCTTACAGAACAGGATCCTTTTAATAATGTTGCACGTACCTGCATTGAAGCGCTGGCCGCGGCTTTAGGCCATACCCAGTCGCTGCATACCAATTCACTGGATGAGGCCATCGCCTTGCCTACCGATTTCTCGGCACGTATTGCCAGGAACACTCAGTTATATATACAGCAGGAAACTCAGATTTGCCGTTCGCTTGATCCCTGGGCCGGATCGTATTACGTGGAATCTCTGACTCATGGAATTGCTCACAAAGCCTGGCAATTGATTCAGGAAGTGGAGGAACTCGGAGGAATGGCCAAAGCAATAGAGACAGGTATTCCAAAAATGAGGATTGAAGAAGCATCTGCAAGAAAGCAGGCGCATATCGATTCGGGCAAGGACAAGATCATTGGGGTGAACCTGTACAAACTTGAAAAGGAAGCTCCGATGGAAATTCTCGAAGTAGACAATACGGCTGTCAGAGAGTCTCAGATCAGGAGGCTGGAGCAGCTGAAGGCCTCAAGGAATAATGAGGAAGTTCTGCAGGCGCTCGATGCTCTTACACAATCGGCAGAGTCAGGAGAAGGGAACCTGCTGGCCCTTGCCATAGATGCTGCACGCAAGCGGGCTACTCTCGGTGAGATTTCATTTTCGTTAGAAAAAATATTTGGGAGGTACAAAGCCGTGATCCGTAGTATTTCAGGAGTATATTCTTCAGAATCGGGCAGCAATGAAGCGTTTAACAAGGCACGTGCCCTGGCCGATAAATTTGCAGAGATGGAAGGCCGCAGGCCAAGAATTATGATCGCCAAGATGGGTCAGGATGGGCATGATCGTGGAGCCAAAGTAGTCTCGACCGGCTATGCCGATATAGGTTTTGACGTGGATATAGGGCCTTTGTTCCAGACCCCGGCTGAAGCCGCCAGACAGGCTGTTGAGAACGATGTACACATTCTGGGTGTTTCAAGCCTTGCCGGCGGACATAAAACCCTGGTTCCCCAGGTCATTGAGGAACTCTCAAAACTCGGCAGGGAAGATATTCTGGTGATCGTAGGCGGCGTTATTCCCCATCAGGATTACGAATTCCTATACAAAGCCGGGACGGCTGCAATTTTCGGCCCCGGTACTGTAATCTCCGAGGCCGCCATTAAGCTCCTCGACATCCTGATTGAAAGCAGGAAATAATATTAGTTGGCATGATCCCCGAAGATTTAGAACTTTACTGCGAGCTTCATTCAAGCCCCGAATTTCCCTTCCTCGCTGAGCTGAACCGTGAGACGCACCTTACCCAGGTTTATCCCAGAATGCTCTCCGGGCAAATGCAGGGAAACCTGCTTCGTTTGATATGCCGGATGATCAATCCGGAGTTGGTCCTTGAGATCGGAACCTTTACCGGCTATTCGGCAATCAACCTGGCCCTGGGTTGTCAGGGAACAGTTCATACTATCGAAGTCAATCCGGAACTCGAAAACATTATCCGCAGATATATTAAAGAAGCCGGTGTGGAAAACAGGGTGGTCCTGCATGTGGGTGAAGCCCTTAAGGTCATTCCTGACCTGAACCAGGTGTGGGACCTTGTATTTATTGATGCTGACAAGCCAAACTACCTAAATTATTACCATATGGTTTTTCCTATGGTCAGGCAAGGAGGCTGGATCATTGCCGATAACGCCTTATGGGATGGCAGAGTGCTGTCAGCTGACACAACAGATAAAGATACTCTTGGAATTATCGAATACAACGAATTTGTACAAAACGATGATAGGGTCGAAAATCTGCTTCTGCCTTTCCGTGACGGATTGATGATCGCGAGAAAGATTTAACCGACTTTATACTCATATTTCACCTGGGCCAGTTCTTCATTGGCCTTAACGATCTTCTTCTTAAGGTCTTCCTTGAATTTTAATAATTTCTGGTACAGGACATTATCAGAAACGGAAAGAATCTCGGCAGCAAGTATTGCAGAGTTCTGAGCCGCATTGATCCCGACTGTTGCTACAGGGATTCCCGGGGGCATCTGCACAATGGCAAGCAGAGAATCGATGCCATCCAGCGTAGCATTCATCGGGACTCCGATGACCGGTATTAAGGTGAAAGCAGCGACCACGCCCGGCAAATGAGCGGCCATACCCGCTGCTGCAATGATCACTTTGATCCCGCGCCCATGGGCTCCTTTTGCGAATTCTTCGACTTTCTCAGGGGTGCGGTGAGCCGATAAGGCATTGATCTCAAAAGGGATCTGCATCTCATTAAGAAACTTTGCCGCGGCTTCCATCACGGGAAGATCGGAAGTGCTGCCCATGATAATACTTACCAATGCTTGCATACTGTTTCGTTTTTTGCAAAATTAGCCAGAAAATCAGAATATTGCTAACTTTGTTTGATGGGAAAAACAGATCAACAGCTTTCGCGTATCAGAGTCAGGGATAAATTCTTCCGCCTTTATATATCGAGAGAAAAGATAGATGAGATTGTTACCGGCATTGCCCGGCAAATAGACCTAGATTACAGGGGAAAGACCCCATTGATGCTGGGCATCCTGAACGGGGCATTTATTTTTGCGTCCGACCTAGTAAGAAAGCTTCAGATACCTTGTGAGATCTCGTTTGTAAAGTATTCTTCCTATCACGGAATGGCGGGCAGCGGAAATATAAACACGCTGATAGGGCTGAACGAACAAATCAAAGGACGGGATGTTATTATTACCGAGGATATCGTCGATACAGGTCATACCATGGCAAAACTATTGCAGGATATTAAGCATCATGAACCTGCAAGTGTAAGGATCGCCTGCTTTTGTTTTAAAAAGGATGCCTTCAGCGAAAATTTTACAATTGATTACTGCGGATTAGAGATCCCGAAACTTTTTGTTGTGGGATATGGCCTCGACTATGATGGGGCGGGACGGAATTATCCTGATATTTACCAACTGGATCAAACTGATGTCTAACTTTAATAATGTATGAAGAATGTTTAACCTGATTTTATTCGGGCCTCCGGGAGCCGGCAAAGGCACTCAGGCAGTAAAAATTGCTAAAAGATTTAACTGGATCCATGTTTCAACGGGCGATATCCTTCGTGCGGAAGTCGGCCAGGGAACTCCGCTTGGTTTGCAGGTCAAAGCTGTAATGGAGGCTGGCCACCTGGTTTCCGATGAACTGCTGATTGAAATTATGAAATCGGTATTTCTGAAGCATCAGCATGCTGAGGGTTTTGTTTTTGATGGATTTCCCCGAACTCTGAAGCAGGCACAGGAACTCGATAAGCTTCTCACCGGCCTGAATCATCCGGTAAGCCAGGTTATTTCACTTGAGGTGAAAGAGGACGAACTGATTAAACGCCTTCTTAAAAGGGCTATGGAGCAGGGCCGTGTTGATGATACTGAAGAAGTCATTAAAAACAGGCTCGTACAGTATCACAAACATACAAAACCCCTGCAATTATACTATCAGGAACAAGGCATTTACACTGAAGTTTACGGTGTAGGCGGGATTGACGAGATCTTTGATCTCCTTTGCAAAGCTTTAAAGAGATGAACAGCAGATAAAGAAGGAGCACATGTCTGAATCGAATTTTGTTGATTATGTAAAGATCTTTTGCGCTTCCGGTAATGGAGGTGCTGGTTCTAAGCATTTCCTCAGGACGAGGCTCACAGCCTATGGGGGACCCGATGGCGGCGACGGAGGCAGGGGAGGCCATGTTATTTTAAAAGGAAACAATCAGCTGTGGACCTTGCTGCATCTGAAATTCACAAAGCATATCCGTGCCGGTCATGGCGTTAACGGCTCCAAGAGCCTGCAAACCGGCGCTTACGGCAAGGATGTGTTCATCGAAGTTCCTCTTGGCACGGTTGCCAGGGATGCAGAAACTATGGCCTTCGAATGCGAGATTACAGAAGATGGCCAGACCCATATTCTGGTTCCGGGTGGAAGAGGAGGTCTGGGAAATGACCATTTCAAATCGGCCACACACCAGGCTCCCCGTTTTGCACAGCCGGGCGAACCGGGAATCGAGGGATGGAAAGTGCTGGAACTGAAACTGCTTGCCGATGTGGGTCTTGTTGGTTTCCCGAATGCCGGGAAATCCACCCTTTTATCAGTCATTTCTGCAGCAAAACCTGAAATTGCTGATTATCCTTTTACTACTCTTATCCCAAATCTGGGTATTGTGAAATATCACGACAACAGGTCATTTGTAATGGCCGATATACCCGGAATTATTGAAGGGGCGCATGAAGGAAAAGGGATTGGATTAAGGTTCCTCAGGCATATTGAACGAAATTCGGTACTGCTGTTCATGATACCGGCCGACAGCAACGACATCCGGCATGAATACCAGATCCTTCTAAGGGAATTGGAAATGTACAATCCGGAACTACTCGACAAATCACGGCTTCTGGCGATCTCCAAATCTGATCTGGCTGATGAGGAGATTATAAGTGAACTGAAAAAAGAGTTGCCCGACATACCCACTGTTTTCATTTCCTCTCATAAAAAAACGGGTCTGGAAAAACTGAAGGGGATGCTGTGGGAAGTACTGAATAAGTGATTTACGATTCAGTCAATCAGTCAATCAGTCAATCAGTCAATCAGTCAATCAGTCAATCCGTCAATCCGTCAATCCGTCAATCCGTCATTCTGTCATTCAGTCCATCAGTCATTAATAAGATGTTAGAAAATCTTCTCTCATTTGACCGCTCCCTGTTTTTTAGCCTTAACGGGCTGCATACTTCGTGGCTCGATCCTGTGATGTATTGGCTTAGCAACACCTGGGTGTGGCTTCCTCTTTTCGTTTTCCTGTTTTATCTGGTGATCAGGGTCTTTCGCTGGAAAACCCTTACTGTTTTAGCTGCAGTTGCAATCATGATCACTGTTTCGGATCAGTTATCAAACATTGCAAAAAAGGAGACAAGGCGTTTAAGGCCATCGAATGATTTGGAAATGACATCAAGTGTTCATATTGTTAACGGGTACAGAGGGGGAGATTATGGTTTTTATTCGGCACATGCTTCCAATACTTTTGCATTGGCGTTTTTTCTGATCATACTGTTTCAGAAGCGATACAGGTACCTCTATCTTTTGCTCCTTTCCTGGGCCGGACTGATGTCTTATACCAGGATCTACCTGGGCGTGCATTACCCCCTGGATGTCTTCATTGGAACAGCTGCGGGTTGTCTGCTGGGATGGTGTACAGGCAGAATAACGATATGGCTATTACATTTACAGGGGCAGGGAATTTCAAGGCCTCAATGATGCAAGCTGGGTAAACAGTTCGACTTCCCTGGGACTCAGGTTCTGAGGAATGTCGATGATGATTTTCAGGTAAAGGTCGCCAAACTCATTCTTTTTTCTGTACACCGGCATGCCCAGGCCTTTCATCCTTAATACTTTTCCATTCTGTGTTTCTCTGGGGATTTTCATAGTAACGCTGCCTTTCGGCGGATGAACGCTTACTTCTCCTCCCAGAATTGCCTGGTACAACGAAACGTGCAGATCGCAATAGAGGTCATGGTCCTTGATGGTAAAAGTTGGGTCGGGAATGATCTTAACATGCATATACAAGTCGCCGGGTTCACCACCCCGCCTGCCCTGTGCCCCTTTACCTTTAACACGGAGCACCTGGCCGTCATATACTCCCTGTGGAATAGTAACGCTCAGTTGCTCTTCTCCGAGCGTAATCATCCGCTTAGACCCCATGTAAGCGCCTTCAAGGGAAACTTCAAGGCTTGCTTCATAATCCTGTCCTTTTACGGGCCTTCCGCCCTGACGTCCCCTTCCCTGGCTGCCAAAGGGATTGTCAGAGTCCTGACCATACTGTCCAGCGAAGAAAGAATTAAAGAAATCAGAGAAATCAGATCCGCCAAAATCATCTGCATTGCTTGTCCCGGAGTAGTTTCTTCCTCCTCCCTGTCGTGCCCACTGGCTGAAATCGGCCCCGTTGCCCGAGGATTGTTCATATTGTTTCCAGTTGGAGCCAAGTTTATCGTACTTCTTTCTTTTTTCAGGGTCTTTCAGCACCTCGTTGGCTTCGCTGATTGCCTTAAATTTCTCTTCAGCCTGTTTGTTTCCGGGGTTTTTATCAGGATGGTACTTTACCGCGAGTTTGCGGTATGCTTTCTTGATCTCATCTGAAGTGGCTGTTTTCGAAACGCCAAGCAGGTTATAATAATCTTTGAAATCCATGTCGGAAATTTAATCGGCTGTCAGTTTTACAGGGATCATAACCATCATAAACCCTTTATGTGCGAGCCGGTTCTGCAAAGTTAGCTGGGTCTGGTTATGAAGCATACGCGTAAGGGAAGAAGGGCGGGCAAAGATGGCATTACCTATAAAGAAAATCACCCTGTGGTATTTATGGACTACTTTTTTTGAAAGCTCCTTTACTTCATCGGCCACATCGGTGCCTATTGCATAGTAGCTGTCGGCAAAGCATCCGTAAGCCCGGGAAAGATCTTCAAATTTTTTCAAATTGAGTTTAACACTCTCTTCCAGGTTTTGCAGTTCTTCTTCTCCCTTGAATGTCCCTGTATCGACCATTCCGACGGAGATAAAGATGAAATTCTTGTAATTTTCGAAGTCTTCCCTGATCTTCAGAAAAGTATTTATCCCGATCCCGTTGAATTCGTTGACGCAGATACAAGCGGTATGAGATTCAGTGTCGAATTCGGGATAGGCCCTGTTTGCTTTTTCCCAGCTCTGCATGGCTCCATCTACATGGCGTAACATCTTGGTGTCGAGACGCTTTAGCAGTTTGGCAGCCCGGTCATAATGATTTCTTACCCTGACCACAAAGAGAACAAGGCTGGAAGTTATTAAAATAGTGAGCCAGCCGCCTTCAGTGAATTTTACAAAAAGAACGGTGCAAAGGATGCTTAATGTAAGTATTAAGCCTAGCCCATTGATAAGCATTTTCGGGATCCAGAAACCCTCTTTTTTCTTCACCTGCCACCAATGCCTTACCATACCAGCCTGAGAGAGAGTGAATGTAACAAATACGTTGATACTATAGAGAACGATCAAAGTAGTGACTTTTCCACCCGTGACCAGCAGAATAAACGAGGCTGCAACGGCCATCAGGATAAGTCCGTTCTGGGTCACGAGGCGATCGGAAAGAACCGAGAAACGTCGTGGGAACCAGCGGTCCTGGGCCATGTTCGAAATAACTCTGGGGCCACCAAGGAAACCCGTTTGGGCGCCAACGAAAAGCAGGGCAGCTTCAGAAATCAATGTGATGATCACAAAGGTCTGGCCCACCCATTTATTCCATCCGGCCGTCATGGCCTCAAGAAGATTGGCATTCATGGTCTTTCCCGGCACATGTTTCAGATGAAACAGGGAATAGGCCGCCAGCAGTCCAAGCACGGTAATACCGAGAGAAAAAGCCATCAGGCGCATGGTTGCAATGCCGGTTTTGACCCTGGGTTCTTTAAGGATTACCATAGAATTTGACACAGCTTCAATCCCTGTATAAGTACCTGCACCCATACTATAAGCCCTTGCAAGAATAAGCAAAACGGCAAAAGTCCCCATCTGGTTACTGGCCTGCCTGAACTCCCTTGTTGCATCAGGTACGAGGTTAATAAATTCCCGTGTGTGAAACATGATCGGGTAGGCAATAGCGAAGGCATGTGTAAGCAGGAAGATAATGAATATCGGCATTAGAGAAAGCACCGATTCTTTAACTCCCCTGAGGTTTAACAGCAGAAGGATGAGGATGATGCCAAGCGTTGTATACAGTTTATAAACCTGGTATGGATCGGGGAAATTGCTGAAGATGGCATCTACGCCGCTGGCGACACTGATAGAGATAGTTAGAATGTAATCTACAATAAGGGAGCAGCCTGAGATCATCCCTAAACGGGGCGACAGTAATTTGGACGCAACCTGGTAACCACCTCCACCTGAGGGGAAAAGCTTGATGATCTGAGAATAGCTGCTGCTGATGATCGCTATAGTAAGAACAACGGCAAGAGCAATAAAAATAGTCATGCCATGGTAATTGCCCAGTGCACGGTACGCTTCTTCCGGACCGTAGCAGGATGATGAAAGTCCGTCGGAACCGAGGCCAATCCAGGCCATGATTGCAACCAGCGTGACTTTCTCGAAAATATTCTGATCTTTCAGATCGCGGGCATTACCAACGAATACCTTTCTGATTCTTTCTGTTGTGCTAAGCCTTTCCCGGGGTTTCATCAGAATTAAAATTGACAGGCAAAAGTACTATGTTTATGCATATAAAAAACACTTTAAACAGGCTAATATCCGAAAGCCCTGCCTTCAGTTTTTTCAACAACGATCTTCCAGACGTTGACTTCGCGTATGGATGGCGGGTTGAATGTAAATTCTTTTTCTTTGTATTGAGCCATGACAATCTTCAGGGCCGCAATTTTCTCTTCAGGTTCGGTTATAAACACTGCTTTTCCATATACTAGTACGGATCTGTATTTCATACTCCAGGAACATGCTACGTCTTCATTCTGATAGCGCAAGGCATGATCTGTGCTGAAGTTGACACAAACAGAAGGGTTCTGATGAAGGATAGAAATCTTTTTTCCATGCTGCGCCCCGTGCATATACAGTATGTTGTCGCGAAACCCGAAATTCATAGGAATTACATAAGGGTTGCCACCGGAATCGACCATGGCCAAGTGGCACCATTGGCAGTGACGAATGATTTCAAGGATTTCGTGATCTTGGGTAATGGAACGGGAACGCATATTTTTCGGGAGTTTAGCCGAATAGGGCTTTATATACTTCCTGCACTTTGCTAACAGGAATGATTTCGATATGGTATCTGGCTTTATCCAGAGAGCGGGTATTGTATTTAGAGATGAAAATACGTTCGAATCCCAGCTTTTCTGCTTCGGAAATCCGCTGCTCAATGCGGTTAGTAGGACGTATCTCACCGCTTAATCCGACTTCAGCGGCAAAACATGTATTTGTGTCGATAGGTTCGTCCTGGTTTGAGGAAAGAATAGCAGCAACGATAGCCAGATCAATGGCCGGATCATCTACTTCTATTCCCCCGGCTATGTTGAGAAATACGTCCTTATGGCCAAGTCTGAAGCCGCTTCTTTTTTCCAGTACTGCAAGCAGCATATTAAGGCGGCGTACATTAAATCCCGTGGTTGACCGCTGAGGAGTGCCGTAAACCGCACTGCTCACCAGCGCCTGGGTTTCGATAAGCATGGGTCGTAAGCCTTCTACCATTGCAGCAATGGCGATGCCGCTCACTTTTTCGTCATGCTGGCTGAGCAGTATTTCTGAAGGGTTTGAGACCTCTCGCATACCGGTATCATTCATCTCGTAAATTCCAAGTTCCGAAGTAGACCCAAACCTGTTTTTAAGAGAACGCAGGATACGGTATCCATAATTCCGGTCGCCTTCGAACTGAAGTACAGCATCGACCATATGTTCCAGAATCTTAGGGCCTGCCAGGCTGCCGTCTTTGGTGATATGACCAATCAGGAACACGGGGGTATGCGTAATCTTGGAATATTTCTGCATCTCCCCGGCACATTCTTTTATCTGACTGATGCTGCCGGCCGATGACTCAATACTGTCGGTCTGAAGTGTCTGGATGGAATCAATGATGACCAAATCCGGTTGAACCTGCTCAAGATGCTGAAAAATAGCCTGGGTATTGGTCTCTGTGAGTACAAAGCAATGTTCATTTTCTATACCAAGCCGGGAAGCCCGCATCCGCAGCTGCTGGTCACTTTCTTCACCGCTGATATAAAGAATCTTCAGGCCTTTGCACTTCAGTGCAACCTGAAGCATAAGGGTTGATTTTCCGATCCCGGGTTCACCTCCAATGAGGACCAGCGAGCCGGGAACCAGTCCGCCGCCTAAAACCCGGTTCAACTCGGCATCATGGGTGTTGATACGTTGTTCAGGCACAAAGCTGACTTCAGAAATTTTCCTGGGAACAGGTCTTTGCTCTGCAGATCTTGTGATGCCAGGGCGTTTTTCTTCTCTCTGGATTACTTCTTCAACAAGAGTGTTCCATTCCCCGCAGGCAGGGCATTTGCCCATCCATTTGCTCTGCTGGGCTCCGCAGCTTGTGCAGAAAAATGCAGTCTTGACTTTCGCCATGGCAGGATCTTAAAGATGAACCTTATGGGCCTTTTCAATGGTATGAGTAGTGGAATATCCTTTGGTAAGTTCAATTGTGACAACTTCTCCACCCCTGGCTTCGACAATATCTGATCCTACGATCTCTTTTCCCTCGTAATCCTTGCCTTTAACCAGGATATCAGGTTGAACTAATTTGATGAGTTCGTAGGGTGTATCTTCGTCGAAAATAACAACGGCATCGACAAAGACAAGAGAAGCCAGAATAAAAGCACGGGCATGATGGCTGTTTACCGGCCGGTGGGGGCCTTTGATGCGATGAACGCTTTCGTCGGAGTTCATGCCAACAATCAGAATATTTCCCAGCCCTCTGGCTTTGCCCAACAACTCAATATGGCCCAGGTGAAGGATGTCGAAACATCCGTTGGTGAAGACAATCTTTTTATCCTGAAATTTCCACAAGGCCAGTTGCCTCTGAAGGGATTCCCAGCTATAGATCCTGGATTTTATAATTTTAAGCTTTCCCATTCTCAGACCGTTTAATCGATAAAAGTAATAAAGAAATTCCTCCAACAACAAGTATCATCAAAGTCTGTGCCGACCATGCGATCCAGCCCAGGGCCAGTCCGGTGGGTTTTGCAATACCATACAGAATAAGTGTCTCCTGAATGATGGCCGGATAAAGACCAATCCCGCCGGGTGTAATCATGATCCCGACGCTGCCAAGAACAAGTGCCGAAAGTCCTGCGCCGGGGCCGAGGCCTGATGTTTCGGCAAAGCAGAAAAAGATGACATACAGCATCAGGAAATACAGGACCCAGATAACTATAGAATACAAGACAAACAATCGGGGTTTTGTAACCTGGCTAAGTGATTTCAATCCTTCCCAGAACCCGATTAACAGGTTTGTAATTTTGTGATATGTCCTGGAGGCCTTTACTTTTTTCCGAACAAGAAACCATGTCGCAACAAAAACAAGCAGGAGACTGCCAAGAAAAAGAAAGATCATGCGGGAATAATGCATGTCGCCGAATTTAGCTACCAGTCTTGGATAAATATTCTGGTCAAGGTATTCTCTGATTGTACCAAGCTGGGTAAAGAACATCAGCAGAAAAAGAAAGAGAAATATCAGCATATCGATGGCACGCTCAGTAACGACAGTTCCCAGGGCTTTCTGAAATGGTACTTTTTCGTACTTCGACATGATGCCACAGCGGGTGACTTCGCCCAGCCTTGGAAAAGCCATGTTGGCGAAATAACCGACCATCACCGCGAAAAAAGTAGTTTTCAGCTTTGGTTTAAAACCCATGGGTTCAAAAAATAACACCCAGCGGGCAGCCCGGAGCAGATGACTGCAAATGCCCAGGATAATGGCCAATGCAACCCAGTAATAATTCGCTGTTTTGAAAGAATAAAGTATCTCCTGCCTTTCAAGGGTTGTAAGATCTTTCAGGGAAAGCCAGATGATAACAAGCCCCAGTGAGAAAAAGAAAACAAATTTCAGCGCAGTAATGATCTTCTTCCCCGAAGCGGATGCCACCGGCATAGTCTGTGTCATGTATTATTTCTTTTGTCTTGAAGAAAGCCGGTTCTTACCATCGGGAAACGCCATCGAAGGTTTGAATTTTTTTGCCTGTTCAAAATCCATGGTAGCATAAGAGACGATGATCACGATGTCTCCTTTCAGAAATTTACGGGCAGCCGCCCCGTTGAGGCAAATAACACCGCTTCCTTTTTTGCCTTTAATGACATATGTTTCTATTCGCTCGCCATTGTTGACATTCAGTACCTGGACTTTTTCAAATTCAATCAGGTTGGACTCCTTCATCAAATCCGCATCAATAGTGACACTACCCACATAATTAATGTTGGCATCAGTTACTGTTGCACGATGAATCTTTGATTTAAGTACTTGAATCTGCATCATGCTGCAAAATTACGAAAAAAGTTCAACATTATCGATAAGCCTTACATCTCCTAAATAAACTGCCGTAAGTGCGACTGCCCTGCTGGTCTGTGACCAGCTATCAACCGGCATGAGAGTTTCTTTATCGGCAATTTCGAAATACTCAACCCTGAATCTTGAATCTTCCTGTATTTTCCTTTTGGCCCATTCTCTGATCTCCTGTACCGGGGTTCTGGTTCCTTTTTCTCTTACTTTGCATAGCACTTCAAAGATCCTGCGAGCCACATGCCGTTCTCCTATAGTCAATCTCACATTGCGTGAACTCATGGCCAAACCGTCATCTTCCCTTACCGTTTCACAGCCAATAATATTGACCGGCAGGTTCAGAAGTTCTTTCATCCGGGTAATAACCATCAGCTGCTGATAATCTTTCTTTCCGAAGTAAGCATTGGTGGGGCTGATCAGGTCAAACAATTTTTTGACAATGATCACAACACCTTTAAAATGGCCGGGACGATGCATGCCTTCCATGACTTTCTCGAGCATTCCAAGATCCAGTTCGATCTTTTCCGACCTTCCATTGGGATACATTTCAGCCTCACCAGGGCAGAACATCATATCACAGCCATTGCTGGTGAGCAAACGGGCGTCGCGGGGTATATTTCTCGGGTATTTTTCAAGGTCTTCCGGGTTGTTAAACTGAATAGGATTAACAAACACGCTGCATACGGTGATGTCATTCTCAAGTTTACATTGTCTGATCAGCCTTAGGTGCCCTTCATGTAAAGCTCCCATAGTAGGCACAAATCCTATCCTGAGATTTTTTTTCAGGTAAGGCCTGATCCACTGTTTTACATCCTTGACGGTGGTGATCTCTTTCATCTTCAGGCTTTAGAGATTAATAATTTTATTTCGGATGGCAAATTTAACCATTTCCACCGGCGATTTAATCCCCAGTTTTTTCATGATATGGTTTTTATGTGTCTCTACAGTGCGGACGGAGATATGAAGTTTTGCTCCGATTTCTTTGTTGTTTGATCCCTCCGAATAATGTCTGAGGATCTCCAGCTCTCTGGAAGAAAGGCTAAATGAGGGTTTTACTTCCTTTTCATCCTGCTCCACGGCATTGCGGATAAAGCTCTTCAGAAGTATCTTTGAAATGGTATCCCCGAAAAACTCCTCTCCCCGGTAAATAGAGTAAATAGCTTTGACCAGTTCATCTCTTGAGGTGTTTTTCGGAAGGTATCCTTTGGCGCCCGAACGGATTGCCCCGGTTACAAAATCTTCATGAGTATACATCGAAAGGATCAGGACTTTGATTTGAGGATATTCCTGGCGCAGTCGTTTGGTGATTTCAATTCCGGAGATATCAGGAAGAGAAATATCCAGAACAATGATATCGGGCTGTACGATCTTCAGCTTTTCGAACAGGCTTTTCCCTGCCGAAGCTTCTCCTATGATACTGATATCGGGGATGGATGTGAGTAAGGCTTTCAGCCCGTCACGCACCAGGTCGTGGTCATCAACAAGAAATATTCTGATCGTCTCCATGTTAGAACCTTGGAACTTTAATTTGTATCAGAGTCCCTTTTCCCGATGCAGTTTTTAAATCAAGGGTGCCGCCAAGAAGCTTAACCCTTTCCTGCATATTATGTAGTCCATGGCCTCCCTCCCGGCCTGTATCATGGGGCCTGAACCCCTTGCCGTTATCCTGAATGCTGAGGTAGATAAAATCATGGTCATACATCAGTTTAACAAAAGACTGGTCAGCATTTGAATGTTTGATAATATTGTTGAGAGCTTCCTGGACTATCCTGTAAAGATAAGTCTGGATCTTTCTGTTCCAGTCGTTGGTGCTCACATTGTGCTCAAACCTTATTTTCACCGACGAATGTTTGCCTGTATCTTCACACAGGTTAAACAAGGCGATCACCAGTCCGAACTCCTCAAGGACCGGAGGCATAAGGTCGGTAGTGATCCTTCGTATCTCGTCAATGATCTGGTCGAACTGCCTTCGTATGCCTTCAAGCTGGGGTTTTATCTCCGGTTCAGGAATATACCCAAGGCTTTCAAGTTTCATTTTAATAGCAACCATCGACTGCCCGATACCATCATGTAATTCCCGTGACAGACGCTGACGTTCCAGTTCCTGTCCGTCAATCACCGAAAAGATATGCGACATCCTTGACTTTTTGTTACTTTTGGGGGCGGTCATACCAATACTTCGACATAAGCCCACAAAGGTAAAAAAATAGCAACGCATGATTTTACGAAAATATTTCATTCTGCCAGCCATGATATTATTGGCTTTGCAGCTTTTCTCACAGGAGAAGACGGTCACCTACTACCAGGACCCTTCTTCCGTTCCGCCTGATCTTATCGTGTCGCTGAAGCATGTAAGGGCAGAGATACATTTCAAACCATCCGAGAATCTGGTGATGGGGAAGGCCGACCTTACTGTGCTTGCAAACCGGTATCATTCCGATTCTATTACGGTGTATACTCCCGGTTTCATTATCAGTAAAGTTATTTTGATGACTGCTGATGAGGGAGCTTCAAAGCCCACGCAGGGAGACCAGGGAAAGCCGGCAAATACCCTGATCCCGGTGAGATGGGAACTCACAGGCTCCAACCTGGTGATCAGGCCGGAGCATAGATCTGCTTTTCTGGTAAAAGGGAAAAAGTATATTATCAGTATAACCTATGAAGCGAGACCCCTGGCCGGTCCTATTTATTTCATCGGCTGGAAGCCGGAAGAAGAAGGCAAGCGAAAAACCATCTGGGCTCACCGGTCCTCCAACTGGCTCCCGTATATGGAAGGCAGGGTCACAACCGATATGTTTTTTACATTCGATGGGAGGTATAAGATCTTTTCCAATGGAGAACGGGTGGAGGTGGTGTCGAATCCCGACGGCACGAAGACCTGGCATTACGCGATGCGAAAAGACCATCCGTATTTTTCAACTTCCCTGGTCATAGGCGATTATGAATACAAGACTTCAATAACGAGAAGGGGAGTGCCTCTTGAATACTGGTATTGGAGTGGAATGGCCGACAGGGTCCCGGTCACATACAAATATACCGAAAGGATGTTTGATTTTTTCGAGCAGGAGATCGGTGTAGATTATCCATATGGCCAATACCGGGAAGCTCCCGTAATTGATTATATGTACGGTGGCATGGAAACCACTACATCTACGGTGTTTGGTGATTATATGCTGATCGACCCGCATGCCTGGTGGCAGCGTAATTTTGTGAATGTAAACGCTCATGAGTTGGTTCACCAGTGGTTCGGAGATGGGATCTCCCACCTTGTGAACAGAGATGTTTGGCTTACCGAGAGTTTTGCGACTTATTACGCCAAACTGTTCGAGCGTTTAGTTTATGGTGAAGAATATTATGAAAACATCAGGAATGATGAGATGAACCTGGCTTTCGAGGCTTCGAAAAAAAACGATTATCCGGTAGGAGGAAGCCAGGGAGGAGTTCCGAGGATCTACCAGAAAGGTTCGCTGGTGCTCGATATGTTAAGGGATGTGATGGGCGAGAAAGAATTCCATGATGCAGTGAAGTTATATGCCCAAAAGTTTATGTTCGGTTCTTCCCAGACCTGTGATTTTATGCGGTGTGTGTATGATGCGACAGGAAAGTCCTACACCTGGTTTTTCGATGAATGGGTACTCAGGGGAGGCGAGCCTGCATATAAAGTGAGTTATACGCCTGCTCAGGACTCTGATGGCGGAAAATACACCGCCATCAGCGTGGAACAGATCCAGGAAGTCAATGAACTAAAGCCTTTGTTCAGAATGCCTGTCGGCATCAGGGTCTGCTATAAAAACGGTTCCTGCGATAGTCTTACCGCATGGATAGAAAAGAAAGATCAGAAATTCAGGATTCCCAATTCTGCCGGAGCGGAAGTTGATTTCATACTGTTCGACCCTGGCCGGAGGGTACTGAAGAAGCTCACTTTTGACCGGTCTTTCGAAGAACTCGCATCCCAGCTTAAGAAAGCTCCGTATATGATCGACCGGTATGATGCCCTTCAGGCCATGCACCCTGTCCCATTGGTCAGTAAGAAGAAAGTTCTGGCCGAGGCCTGGAATGCCAATCATTTTCACCTGATACGTTCGGCCGTGCTGGAGCAACTGGCGAAAGACCGATCGGATACGGCCCTCGGGCTGTTCAAACGCGCTCTGCACGACAGCAGCGCCCAGGTGAGAAAAACAGCTCTGGTACTGCTTGACACTATTCCACCCGGGCTTAAACATGATGTCGAAAATTGCCTTGGCGATTCTTCGTATGCTAACATACAGTTTGCCCTTGAACGCCTCTGTAGTTCATTCCCTGCCGATTGCGGGCGGTATCTTGATCTTACAAAGGAGATGGAAGGATGGAGAGGCAGGAATATCCGAATGGCATGGCTGGAGCTTTCTATCCTGGGCGGGAAATACGAGTACCTGAAGGAACTGATTCCATACAGTGGCCCTGCGTATGAGTTTGAAACACGGATGAATGCGTTTTCGGTATTACAGAAGTTGAATTACAAGGATCCGGTGACGATTGCCAACGCAATGTCGGCTGCAAAACACTGGAATTTCAAACTGGCGGCATCAGCAAAGACCTACCTTGATTTTTTTAAAATTGAACTCCAATGAAAGCCAGGATTCTGACCCGGACTATCCTGCTTGTGTCGTTTGTGAGCCTTTTTACCGATGTGGCATCGGAGATGCTGTATCCGGTGATGCCGGTCTACCTCAGATCCATTGGATTTTCGGTTATGCTTATCGGGGTGCTGGAAGGGGTCGCAGAGGCTGTTGCGGGATTGAGCAAGGGGTATTTCGGGCAAAGGTCCGATCTGCTGAGAAAGCGGGTTCCTTTCGTGAGGGGAGGCTATGCCCTGAGCGCTTTTTCAAAACCGATGATGGCTGTCTTGACGTTTCCGTGGTGGATATTCTTCGCACGGACTATCGACAGGCTGGGCAAGGGTATTCGTACCGGTGCAAGGGATGCCATATTGAGTGATGAGACAACACCGGAGCATAAGGGAAAGGTATTTGGATTTCACCGGAGTTTGGATACCGTGGGTGCAGCGATAGGGCCGGTACTGGCCCTGGTTTTTCTGTGGTTTTATCCGGGAGAATACAGGATGCTTTTTTATTTTGCATTTTTCCCCGGGCTGATAGCCGTTGGGCTGACGTTTTTTCTAAAGGAAAAGAAACGCCCGGCTTCACAGGAAAAAATAAGGCCTGGATTTCTTTCGTATCTGAAATACTGGAAGCGATCGCCTGTTTCATTCCGATACCTTGTTGCAGGATTGCTGGTATTCACATTATTTAACAGCTCGGATGCTTTTCTTTTGCTTGCGATCAAGGACAAGGGTATTTCGGATACGGGAATGATAGCCATGTACATTTTTTATAATCTGGTTTATGCTTTGGCTTCTTATCCTTTGGGGGTTCTGGCCGACCGCATTGGTTTAAAGACCATGCTGGTTTGCGGACTTTTTCTTTTTGCCGGGGTTTACCTGTGTTTTGGATTTGTTTCGGTGATTACCGGATTTATTGTTCTGTTCTTTTTTTACGGAATTTATGCTGCCAGCACCGAAGGGATATCCAAGGCTTTAATCAGCAATATTTCAGCTAAGTCCGACACTGCCACAGCGATTGGTTTCTATACCAGTTTCGCGAGTATTTTCTCGTTGTTTGCAAGCAGTATAGCTGGGGTTTTATGGTTTACCCTGGGGATGAAGGCGATGTTTATAATTTCGGGAGCCGGGGTTTTATTTGCCGGGATATATTTTCTTGTCATTTTAAAAAAGCTGGTTTAAAAAAACATTACGGCCGCCCCGGGAACCGGGGCGGCCGTAATAAAC
>Ga0194062_1000204_pt1 | contig 24971 bp, 18 predicted proteins | sample SepL2225m_MetaG_FD_155481 | JGI IMG/M metagenome (GOLD analysis project Ga0194062, IMG submission 155481) | Anoxic zone freshwater microbial communities from boreal shield lake in IISD Experimental Lakes Area, Ontario, Canada - Sep2016-L224-25m | ecosystem: Environmental > Aquatic > Freshwater >... | reverse complement strand
CTGCAAATGTGTAGCTTGAAAAAAATAAAACTACAATAAATAGCTGAGCTTTGGCAATTTTCATTATCATGATGGGTTAAGTTAATATCATTAGTTACTAGACTCTTAATCAAGAAGAGGATGGAGTTCTTATTTAGTTTGTAGAAAGAAGCTAGAGTTTCCTGCTTTCAGCCAATCACTGCTATAGATTCTACCCGATTTATTCCATTATTTCGACATTGCGAAAAAGGTCGTAACCGAATGTGGGAGGGGGATGGGTATAGATAAGTGGACAAGTGCAGTTAGAATGCTTGTTGTCGAACAAGATCTTCGTTTCCGCCGGAGACAAAAACGAAGTTTATATCTGAATCCCGGTACCTGTTAAAAAACAGTTACCGGGATGGGGGAACAGCTTAGTTAAATAAATCAGTTATCAAATTAACGTTACTATCCGCTGCGTGGTTTAAGTATTTCAAACCAAAACCTGCTTCTAGAGTGCGGGTAAACCAAAGCAGGTAGACATCTTTTCTGAGTTTTCCAAGCTGGACGAACTAAGGAGAAAAAAAATGATTAATGATGACGAGTATTTTAAACAAAAAACAAAACTGCTAGACCAACTCTAACGATCATGAAGGCACGGCATCACCCCTGCAAATGAAAGTTTTTCATATATCACAAAAACAGATAATGAGTGAAAATTGACGAACTTTCACAGTAATGATCAATAAAAATTAATCATATAGAATACGTTAAAAAATTACCTATTCATTCAAAATCTGGTGTCCTCAGCATTCACATTGAGTCCCCATTTCTTAATTCGATAATAAAGAGCATGTCGAGACAACCCCAACAAATCGGCCGCTTGACTTACATTACCCTCTGCTAACTTTAAGGCTTGATCAAGTAATGACTTTTCTAACTTATACCAATCCAAACCCTCATCGGGTAGTTCCAAGTAAAGCGCATGACATTTAAAAACTGACTTCCTATAATTTACCGGAAGATCCTCTACACCTACCATGCGGTTAAATTTAGAAATAGTCAGGTTTTCACACAGATTACGCAACTCACGTATATTTCCAGGCCAAGCATATTTTTCAAGCTCCTGAATAGCATCCTTTTTTATGACCGTTGTACGCAAATTATATTTAGTCGCAAAATAACGCAGGTAATGATGCAGCAACAAACTAATATCCTCTCGTCGCTCTCTTAAAGGCGGTAAATCAACTTCAAAGACACTTAATCGATAATATAAATCCGCTCTAAATCGTCCTAGCTCAATGCTCTCGAGCATGGGAAAATTGGTAGCCGCAATGATACGAACATCAGCTCTCAGCGTATTAAGGGAACCAACTGGCAAATATTCACCATTCTGAATAAAACGTAATAATTTTGCTTGCAGCACTAAGGACAGCGAATTGATTTCATCAAGAAACAAGGTTCCGCCATCAGCAGCTGCAATAATCCCTTGAGTATCCTCTTCAGCACTTGTAAAAGCCCCCTTCATATAACCAAACAAGGTTGATTCCAAGAGCTCAGGCGACAGCGCTGCACAATTTAATGAAATAAATGCCTGTTTGGCACGACGACTTTTCTGTTGTAAAGATAGAGTAATAAGTTCTTTACCGGTTCCAGTTTCACCTGAAATAAGCACGTTAGCATCGGTACTGGCAATTACCTTTACTTGGCATAATAACGCTTTAAGTGCTGGGGATTTACCCAAGATATTTATTGCGCTGGTCATTAAGAAAAATTAATTGATGTGACCTCTGATAGGATCGTATTGCTAAAGCTACTATCAGCACGACAGGGTTTTAAAGTTTTAACTAATGACAAGCGATAATCATGCCAGCTTATTTATTACTAGCCTGATTGCTTGATAATCAAGGATTGAACAGATTCCTACGACTTATCAACATCAAATATTTTATTAAAAACAGGTCATATCACACAGAAATACGTCATATCACGCATTAATCAGTCATATCCCTTAATAAAGAAGAAATAACAAAGACGGGGTTAAAGCATGAACTAATCGATCGTTATTTGACACAGTAGCTTTTTCTGAAGCCAGTGGAGGGATTAAAGACTTCGTTTCCGCCGGAGACAAAAACGAAGTTTACATCTGAATCCCGGTACCTGTTAAAAAACAGTTACCGGGATGGGGGAACAGCTTAGTTAAATAAATCAGTAATCAAATTAACGTTACTATCCGCTGCGTGGTTTAAGTATGGCAGATTAAAGCCTTGTTCCAGGGTTTTCAGCAAAGAGAAGTGATTATATGGCACTGAACTTTGTAAGCCTTTAGAGCCATAGTTGCTATCAACGATAGTAACAACCTGGTTAGGTAGTGAGCTATAGTCATTCTCGTCCCATACCACCACGATCACGTTGTTACCTTTTTGCCAAACTGGAGATGCTTTGATGTCTGTCACTAATTGTTTCAAAGTCGCATCACCTTGTGCAATGGTGCCCGCATCAGATGAACAACCAGGACCCACTTCACCGGTACCGCGACCATGTTGATCATGACATTGGTTTGGTGCAATAAAAGAAAAATTTGGTACATTGCCGCTTTTTAGATCAGCATAGAGGCTTTCAAAGCCAACGATGTTATTTAAGCTGTTAAGCGGGTTAGTACCTGCTTGAATATTAGCAAAATAAGCAAAAGGATTGTGCTTAACTGCATATAAATGAGGCACGCCAGTAACAGGAGCAGGAGTAGCGTTTGTTAACAAACCGTCACTCCAGTTAACATTGTCTGCACCGAAAGCAGGTAAGTTTTCTTGATAAGATTTCCAGCTTTTGCCCACTGCAACCAATTGGTCGGCAATAGTTATACCCCCTGTTTTAGCTGGGGCTAATGGGTAGTTATAAATTGGAGCGGACAGGCTACCTTCGTTACTGGTATCCTTAGCTGGAGTTGCACCATCCAAACCCGAACCAGCGATTGGGCAGATATTAGGAGCACCTTCGAGAGCTGGCGAGTTTAAAATCAAATTCGATTTACAAGTGGTGTTATGCCAATCTGGAGAATTATCATTAATCACTCCAAAGTTAGAGCCGCCTACGATTTCCAGATAGTTGGTCAAACTTGGGTGACCAACACCGTAATAGTTAGTAGCCAAGTTGGCTTCATAGGCATAGGAATTAATGAATGGCGCATCATTATTACCAATAATTTGGTAATAATGATGATTTTCCATAACGATTACAAACGCATGATCTAAATGAGGAATCGGTAGTTTGGGATTCACTTGACCGGCGGACGCAACACCATTCAGTAGAGCAGAAGCTGCTAAAGTAATAGCTAATTTTTTCATAATGACTCCTATATAGTAAGTAAAACTCAAGGCCTTCTTGAGACTTCTTTCATGGCCTGTGTAGGTCTAGGCTTAGCGGCTTTGCCATACCCAATTATTCACTATACTGGTTACATATTAAGTTTTAATGACACTTAAATACTAACTATACGTTATTAAAGAAAAAACCAATGGATGGATACTTATAAGGGAGAAAATATTTTTAAAAAATAAATTAAATAGTTATATCAATACTTTGATTAAAGGATTATTGTCTAACTTTAACAACCACAGGCGTTACCGATTTTTGCGACTCTGGTTATCAAACCTAAAGGCCACTTAAAGGTACATTAACCAGGGCTTTTAACATTAAAAACCCACTTATTGATATATAAATTGGCCCTGTTGATACCTAAAACCCATTTGTTGATATCTAAACCGACCTTATAGATATCTAAAACCCGCTTATTCATATCTAAACCGGCCTTATTGATACCTAAAACCCATTTATTCATATCTAAATCGGCCTTATAGATATCTAAACCCCGCTTATTCATATCTAAACCGACCTTATTGATACCTAAAACCCGCTTACTCATATCTAAACCGGCCTTATTGATATCTAACCCCCCAATTTAATACAACAAGCAGGCTTTTTGATACTAATCCCCTCCATTTATGTATCAAAAACTCCCGATTTAATACATAAAACCGGGGTATTGATATCATTAACGCTCTTCAAGGTATAAAAAACGCCCTTATTGACGCAACGAATCCCCGTTTTAATATCCAAAACTACCTTATTAATACCTTAAGCGGCGCTAATACATCGGATAAATACAAACTATTAAGTAGTAACACACATTTTAAATAATTGAACTGGGTTATATATAGGCTTAAGCCTCATGTAAAAGCACAACAAGTTTCGCTGATACGATTTAATGTGAAGTTTAAAAAACGCGGAATATTAAGACGGTTTATTTTCGTTTTAAATCTCGGTAGAAATTTTCATGAGAGGCAATCGCTTCAAGATAAACAAAGCGAACGGCATCATCAAGCGTATAACCTAAAAGATATAATTGATTTTGGCTGTGGAGTTTATAGACATATAGATTAGCAAGATCACCTTTCTTTTTTTCACCTAACAACGGATTGTTGGCTACTTCACTGACCGCACCATCAACATCGCATGCAACATTATGCTGTAGTTTTTTGTATTGCCTGCCAAATCTCGCAGTCTGGAAGACTTGGTAGGTCATATCTATCAATTTGTTTTACTACGAGGCACAAAAGGCGTGGCTTGATTTCTGGGTTCTGCCATTGAGATTAAAGACTCAGCAATAAAACTAACAGGGAGATCTGGATTATCAAGTGCGGCACGACCGACTTTTGCCCAGAACTCAATTTGACCGGCTATTGTTCTATGTTCAGCCTGAGCCTCATTTTTGGCAGCGACATAAAGCGCTTCGTCAATTCTTACAGGTATTGTCATATTAATACTCCACTTTACTACAATTGTAGTCATGATAAAGTAGTATGCCAATTAGTCAACAAGGATTTTAATGGGCATAAACCCTCATGTAATGGCACAATACTCCTTATAGCCACTACACACCTCCGCGTAACGCGATAATCTTAAAGGGACAGCATGATCACCGGTGAACTCAGAAGCCAAGTTGAAACTGGATTAGCATTTAAAATGCTCAGATTACTCAAGCAATAAAGATGACATTAATTTATGTGGTGGGTTGATTATTACTCCATCTGGCATAGAGTGGGACAAATCAAATTATTGGCGACGTGATAAGCCATGAGCTCATATTAAAAATTTAACGTTAAAGTAGCACGAACCATTCTCGGTTCAACGGGGTGTTTCATAATACCAGTCTGAGGTGAAGTACCAGCCGGGTAAGCATATTGATAGGCATAGGCAACATCGTTGGCAGTTGAGTTGAAAATATTAAAGAGATCGACTTCCAGTTTATAGTCATGCTGTTTATAACCGGCACCCAAATTGACGATACTGGTATTGCCAGCCCAATAGGTTCCCGATGGATCTAGGGGAACATCGCCGAAATGCCTCAAACGCAGGGTGCCAAACAAACCATTAGGGGCTACGATGGTCGCACCGGCACTGATAACCCTACCAACCGAGTTGGGCACATACGCATTAGTTTCTCCGCTTGGGTTTGCAACATAACGGGCAGAAGTTAACGCCAAGTCTGCATCCAGTGTCAACCAAGTGGTAGGCTTGTAGTAATTAGTCCATTCAATGCCGTAACGTTGAGACTTGCCATTAACAGTCGTTGTGCCATCATCTCCTGAGAACACCAGTTCTTGACTGCTTTGCAGCCACCACAGTGCAAGCGTACTGTTCAGCTTGGGGATAAAGTTACTGCGTATTCCGAATTCTGCACCGTGGGTCCCAGCCATCAGCGTTACAGGGCTAATAGCGCTGCCATCACCGCCAATACGGGAGCCGTCAGCGAGATTGAGTTTGAGCATCGTGCCTCGGGCATCGTTAGAATGAAAGCCTTCACCGACATTAAAGAAATATTCGGTATCGTACCAAGGGCCGAGGATAATGCTCAATTTGGGGCTTAGCATTGCCTTTGAGCGATTGCCGGAGTTGACCGCATTGATCAATGGATTATGTGTTGTGTTATCAAGTTGCGTAACCTCATTATTGATAAAGTCGCCGCGTAACCCGGCAACGGTACGTAATTTGTTTAGCCAATAGGTTTGATTTTTGAAATAAATGCCCGCCGAGGTTTCGTTAACATTATTAAGACTGACGGTACTGAGATACTGCCTGTTAACAGTGCTATCTAACCCTAAACCCAGGATTTGATCGTTACGAACCTGCAATCCTACCGTATTGTCCATGTCAACGTTAAATAAGCGGTTGTTGCGGGTATGTTCGATTGAGCCGCCGGTTTGTACCCGATGTTCAAACTGGTGTATTTGATCACCACTAACAGGATTATTCAGATAGCCGGTAAAATTTGAAAACAAATTAACGTCATAATACAGCACATAGAGATTGGCCTCATTTTTCCAGTGATCGCCCTTGTTCCAGAGATTACTTGATAAGCTATAGCGGTTTGTGTTGCCACCGTCGCTTGGGTCCATCGTGCCGTATAGCCCCAGGCTACCATTATCAATGGTTGCCTGGGGAATTTGATTGGTTGCTGTCCAGCTGTTACTGTAGCCCTTGGCATTAAGGGATAGGCCCCAGTTATTCTCATTCAGACTATAGCGAACCATGCCGTTAAATTTCCTGGAGCCTTCGGGTTGTTGCCAGACCCCATTATAAGTATTAAATTCACCCGCATAGAGCAAGTCGCCATGACCCACCTTATTGGAATTAGCAACCAGCCCACGGTAATAACCAAATTCACCGCCCGTAAACTTTAAAATACCTTGAGGCAGTTTATCCATCGAAAACATTTTTGAATACCCGGCTGCTGAGAAATCGCCCACCTCTGCATAATACGGCCCTTTACCGTATTCAATATGATTGACCAATTCGGGAATAACGCTATTGATATCCATATAGCCTTGTCCATGCGCATGAGTCGGCATATTCATCGGGATACCATCGACATAAGTGGTAAAGTCTGTACCATGATCGAGATTATAACCACGTAAGAAATATTGATTAGCCTTACCAGAGCCACTGTGCTGGGTTGCTAATACACCGGGTATAACTTCTTCCAGTTCGCCGTTACGTGACAGTGGCCGATATTCAAATTGAGCCTGATCAACTTTGCCTTGTGACGCTGATCCGGTCATACCGAGAAGATTATTTTTTCGTCTACTACTTTTTACAGTTATTTCTTCAAGTTCTACAGGATCATCGTTATTAACTTCCTGTTTGGATTTTACTGTCGTCTTGGTGACTTCAGGGATGATAACTTCTGTTTCTTGAGCATTGACGTTACTGCCAATAAAAAATGCAAAAGCGAATGCTAAAAAACGAGCTGTTGCAATACCCGCGCAATGTAACAACAAGGTAGCGAATACAAATCCGAATGTATAAGACATTAAACTCGCTGAAGCGGAGATTTCCTGACCATGTGCATAGCCATGAAAAAAGGCAAAGAAAGCAACAATCAAGATATTTATCCAATGTGTGAATTGTACTTTGCGAACGATAAAGACACTAAAGACCAGACCGGAAAGCAGGATCATTATCTCGACACTCGGGATAGCAACGCTGGCCACACCCGCAAGACCTCCCAGACTCATGACACTCACAAACGTAAGCGGCAATAGCCAAATAGCGGAACCACGAAGTTGAGCGGCCCAAAATCCGACTGTAATCATGGTAAGAATATGATCCCATCCCTGTAGAGGATGATCAAAACCATGATTCCAATCGTTGTTCTGAGCAAGAAGGGTTGTTGAAACTTTAATGAGTGGAAAAGAAAAGAAGATGAGCAAACTGAGTGCTAACTGATAGCCAGGAAAATTAGACCCGTAACAAGCCGGATTATATTTTTTATTTAACATCAGATGCCTCAATAGTACCAATGGAGTTGCTTGTCATTATAACCTTGATGAAGATCTAAGGTAACTCGCAAAAAATAACCGCCACTAATTTGCATCAGATGATCCCCCTTAAAAAAGTAGTCAAAGCTGACGACCATGACAGGGGGCTCAAAGACAAGTTGGCGCCTTTTGGTATCTTGAACAGGATGACGGGGTTAAGACTTGATTGATGGAATCGGATACTGATCAAAATTAAACTGTGTCATTTAACACAGTTTACTATGTCATATCACCTATATTTTAGGGCTTGAGGGTTTGATTTTAGATTAATGCCTGATTATTAGAGCTGTTCAGTTTCTGGCACAATTAGTGCTTTAACTATTCGTTATTCCCCTTAGTTTTTACTTAAGAACAAGCCTTAAAAATCAAATCATGTCAGCCGTCACCCTTAGTCACGAACAAATTACAGTGTTGTTTCAGCAGCATCACGAAGCATTGTTAAATTTTTTAGTCTATAGAATTCGTTGTCCTGAAACAGCGCAAGATTTATGTCAGGAAACATACTTACGCTTACTAAGAGAAGGAACCCTTAAGCATGATGAAAACCTAGGTGGTTTTCTTTTTCGTGTAGCGGATCGGTTGGCTCTTAATTATCTTAAATGGCAAACTCAATCAAAAAATAGTGGTACAGAGCTTAGTGATGATTTGGTTTGTCCAAAGCATCTGCCAGATGAAATAACTTCATTACGTCAGCAATGTGAGATTTTGATTAAAGCGATTAATGCTTTACCAGAAAAATACAGGCATGTGTTCTTACTACGCAAAATTGATGAGTTAAGTTATGGGGAGATTGCGCTAAAACTTCAGATATCTGAAAAAACTGTGCAGCGTTACTTAGTTCAGGCCATGTTGCATTGCCATCATTATATGCAATCTTCTGATTATCTCGGAGCCTAAAAGTTATGTCAAATGTTGCGCCAGCAAACTATAGCCCGCAGCAATTGAAACAGGCTGTTGAATGGTTTGTAAAATTACAGTCAGAACAATGCAGTGAAAATGATAGAGTGCTTTTTGATAAGTGGTTTTTGAAACACGAGAATCATAAAGTGGCTTTTGAACAGGCTGAACAGATATGGGCAAACATGGATGATCTTAAGTTTATTCCTTTATCTAGTCTGGATGCTGCTAGGTCAGCAAAGCCAATAAAATCGAATTTGGTTAAATTAGCGTCATGCATTTTGTTTATTTTTTCAGCGCTAATCACTGGTGGAATATGGTTAGACCATAATGCTGAGACCGTAATTTATAGCACTGAAATCGGCGAGCATCGATGTGTTGATTTAGCCGATAATTCTCATATCGACTTGAATACTAATACCCGTGTTTCGGTGAAGATGTCATTACTCGGTCGTAAAGTTGATTTAATTCAAGGAGAAGCTCAGTTTGAGGTCAGTCATAATCCATTTCGACCTTTCACCGTCACGGTAGGAGATTTAAACATTCGAGATATAGGTACGGTGTTTAATGTCCGCAAGCAAGTGCAAGGGGCAATCGTTTCAGTTTTAGAGGGTGAGGTTGAACTTGATAATGGACGTAATGTAAATAATGAGTCCATTGTTGCAGGCAATCAACGCAGTTATTCAGAGAACAAGGGGCTAGGGATATTACAAAAAGTAGAGCCGGAAAAAATAAGTGCCTGGATCAATGGGCATCTGGTTTTTACTCATGCCTCCTTATCTGATGTTATAGGAGAGTTAGAGCGTTATCATGATGTCCATTTTATTTTTTATGATAAAAACCTGGCCAAGGAAATACTCAGTGGCACATTTAACTCAAGCGACCTTAACCCGTTTCTTCATGCTCTTGAAACAATGCTACCTATACAGGTTAAACGTAATGGTCAGCAAATAGAGTTACGTCGATGGGTACGTTGATTTGGTCATGTCTCAGTATAATGAATTAGTTTCTAGCCATGATGAGCTGGCTGAGTTTTTCAATACACGCCACTTGCAATTGCAAAAATATCTGTTTTGGCACGTGCGTTCTTATGACATTGCTGAAGAGTTAGCCCAGGAAACTTATTTACGCTTTCTCAAACACAGCGGAGAACTAAAGATACTTGATTTAAATGCTTTTTTATTTACAATCGCAGCAAATCTGGCTCGTGATCATTTAAGAAGTGTTAAGCGTAAACAAAGATATAGTTTTATAGGGTTAGAGGCCGAACTGGTTGATTCAAAGCCTAATGCAGAAGAGATTATTACCAGGCAATGTTTGGAGAAACAGTTGCAACAAGCCATTGAGAGTTTGCCAGAAAAAACAAAAGAAGTTTTTTTATTGTATCGAGCAGAAGAGCTCAGTTATAAGCAGATTGCTGTGCAGTTATCGATATCAGAACGAACGGTAGAATATCATCTTCGACAAGCGTTGTTACATTGTCGGAGATGTTTGATTAATCAGGAATTAGTATAATATTATTAATTTTTTCAATCGTTTTTGAAATGTCTCTGCCTGGAGTATGTTGTTATCAATTTTTTATCGTCCACCAATTTGCCGGAAAATGTGTTTGAACAGGCCTGTACTTGGTTTATTAAGCTGCAAGGCGAAAATGTTACCCCACAAATGCAACAAGACTTTAGTCAATGGCTTGCATCAGATTCTTTGAATCCTAAAGCTTGGCAAGAGGTACAGCTTTTATTTGCCTCTCTTGAAATACCAGCTAAAAAAATTCGAGCAAAAGACGGGGTTACGCCAGTAATTAACATTCCAAAGCAGTCAAATAGAGTTAAATTTATCTCATATGCTATCGCTGCATCTGTCCTTATTTTTGTTTCACTGACGTTTAATTTCCAAACGACATTGATACAAAATTTTGAGAGTGATTACTACACAACTACTGGATCACAAAAGCTAATTAATTTGGCGGATGGTTCAAGATTATTACTTAATACGGATAGTGCTGTCACAATTGATATTGCTAGTAATGTAAGGCAGGTGAGTTTACTGCGTGGTGAGGTGTTTTTTGAAGTGGCCCACGCACCACAAAGACCGTTTTGGGTAATTGCTGGAGAGGCTCGTGCTAGAGTAACGGGTACTGAATTCAGTGTAGGCCGCACTAAGGATAATGTAACGATTACTGTTGCTAAAGGCAGAGTAGAAACCAGTGTAAACAATCATGATGATGAAATAACTCCGTTAGTTCCAGGTGAGTCAGCTCATTATCAAGGGACAAATTTAATCAGCTTTCAGGCAGTTGATGTTGATAAGACTTTAGCCTGGAGAAATGGGCAAATGGTATTTGTACAGCAATCACTCAACGAAGTAGTTGAACAAATAAATCGCTATAGACCTGGACTTTTGATTATCAGGGATGAACAACTTAAGAAAAGAGCTGTCACAGCTGTTTTTTCAGTGGAACAGTTAGATGAGGCAATAAAGGCGCTTGAACAGACCTTGGGTATCCATGCGATTCGTCTGACAAATTATTTGATTCTGTTAGGGTAATAAATATCTAACCCTCTAAGAGAATTTGAAAATTTTTTAAGACATGGACTAGGGAATTCAATTAGAACATCGTCCTGAATAAGTAGGGGTATATTTTTACCCGGTTACTATCACGATGTCTTAATTTGTGGAGCCCAACATGCCTGACCAACTGACTGATTGTCCAGATTTATTCTTTCAAAAAACACAAACTAAAGCTATTCTGACGAGCGGGTTGCTTCTAATGGCAATCAGCTTTACCCAAAGCTCTCAAAGTGCAGATCAATTATCGACACAAGCAATGACTCAGCAGAGGGATTTTCAAATTAGCGCCCAAAACCTGGATAGAGCTTTAGTTGAGTATTCACTTAAAACGGGTCTGCAGATTACAGTTGATGGAAATCTTACGGCAGGTGTGAAATCTCTCGGAGTTTCAGGTCGTTATTCGTTGGAACAGGCCTTACAAAAGCTACTTGCAGGAACTGGCGTTGTTGTGAAAACCAGTGATAATAAAATGATTACCCTGGAAAAGTTATCTGCTGTAAAGTCTCAATTCGAGATAACACCTAAAACCATGTCTCCAGTAACAGTCACCGGAAATGCTATCTATGATTCTACCGATCCTTATAATGCCAGTTATACACGCTCGAACACGACTACGGCCACTAAGACCGATACGCCAATCATGGAGACACCTATGTCGGTAAAGGTGATCCCCCAGCAGGTATTGCGCGATCAGCAAGCAGTTCGTATTGATAAGGCATTGGAAAATGTAAGCGGTGTTTATCAGCAACCATCTTCTTTAGGTGATATATCGTTCTTCTCAATTAGAGGTTTTGGTGGTTATGACGGCAATAGTAGTTTTCTATATCGAAATGGCGTCAGGGCAAGCTATGCAGGTGCTGATGCCTCATTTCCTGATATGGCTAACATTGAAAGAGTCGAAGTTCTTAAAGGGCCTGCGTCAATTTTATATGGACGGGTTGAGCCAGGAGGGATGGTCAACTTAGTGACTAAGCAACCTCTCGACACGCCTTATTTCTCATTACAGCAACAAGTTGGGTCTTATGATTTTTATCGAACCAGTGCTGATGCCACTGGGCCAATTACAAAAAATGGTGCTTTAGCTTATCGATTAAATGTGGCTTATGAAAACAAAGGATCATTTCAGGACTTTGCTAGTAGCAACAGAGTATTTGTTGCTCCTGTAATTCGTTGGAATATTAGTGATAAGACTACCGCTAGTTTATGGCTTGATTATACTAAAGCAAACGATAGTATTTTGGATACAATTCCAGCCTTGGGGAATAGACCCGCTTCAATTCCGCGCAGTCGGAGTTTTGGTGATCCCAATAATGGACAGATGCAAACAGAGGAGCAACGTTTTGGGTTTAATTGGACCCATGCTTTTAGTAATAATTGGAAGTTTCGTCATGTTTTTGATGCTCGGCGTAACGAAAATAACTTAACACCAAATTTAGGCAATAATGGTATCGTTGATCAGGCAAATTGCACACCACAAGATTGTCCAGTTGCACGTTATGGTCAAGCTTTTAGAGGTCAGCCCAGACATTCAGAGGGTTATTTCAATTCCTTGGATTTGACAGGACATTTTGATACATTAGGGTTGAAGCATACGTTGTTAATAGGGGGGGACTATTGGCATACTACCTTTAATGCTACTGGCAATGAGCTGGTCACCTTTTATAATGGTGAAATTTCGAATATCGATTTATATAATCCTAAGTATAACGGCATTCCGTATTCACTTTTTCAGACAGCACCTGGATACAATCAGCCCAACAGCTCTCAGGATTGGGCGGGTGTTTATGCTCAGGATCAAATTAAACTCCCTTATAACTTCCATCTACTGGGTGGTCTGCGTTATGACAATGCAAGCTCAAGCACAGATGCTTTAGGAGTGGCTAGCCAACATGACCATCGTGTCTCTCCCAGGGTGGCATTATTATGGCAGCCAATATCCGAACTGAGTTTGTATAGTAACTACGTAGAAAATTTTGGAGCAGCCGGTGCACAATCAGCTAGTGGTGGCTATCTTCCACCACAAACTGCCCAACAATGGGAAGTGGGTGCAAAAACTGAAGTATTTGATGGCAAATTAACCGGCAGTCTGGCTTGGTTTGATATTACCAAGCAAAATGTTGGAGTCCCTGATCCTAACAACCTGGGTATGGCTCGATTGGGTTATATGGTTCCCATTGGGCAAGTTCATAACCAAGGCTTGGAATTCGATGTTGCAGGAGAAATAATCGCTGGTTGGAAAATGATAGGAAGTTATGCTTACATCCAATCGATAATCACTAAAGATAGTGCACTTAATGGTCCCTCAGATAGTAATGGTGATCCAACATTGACTACAGGCAATACAGGGCATCACTTTTTCGGTGTACCCACTAATGGTGCTAGCCTATGGAATACCTATGACTTTCAAAATAAGTTAATGCACGGATTAAAGTTAGGGGCGGGTGTGGTTGTAAGAGGGCAGCAACAAGCTAATAATGAAAATACAGTGCAGCTTCCAGGTTACGCATTGGTTAATCTGTTGGCATCATATCAATGGAAAATAAATTCATCAAAGTTTACTGCGCAACTTAATGTCGATAACCTACTGGATAAAACTTATTATGCAGCTCAAGGTTTTGGAGGGGGTACCGCTGGATTTGCAGGTATGCCAAGAGTTTTTATGGGTTCCATTCGCATAGAATACTAAAAATAACAGATTTATGTTGCCCTACCTTAATTATTAGGGTTGTCAGTAGATAGGTGCAAAAGCGTAAAGTAAAAAAATGTCCAGTTAAGTGGCTTAGCTTTGTTATTACTATTAAGACGTTCAGAAACGTTGAAATATTGATATCAATAAATCAGAGACATTTATATGCTTAGCCATTGGACACATAACCCGGACAAAAAAGTTGAGACTATCAGGCAACAAACTTTACCTCTTAAATGGATTAAGCAAGGTATTCTGGTTGCACCTTTATTAATAGGTAACGTTTATGCGGTTGAAGAACAAACTTATAGGTTTGATCTACCTGCCCAACCGCTATCAACAACCTTAGACAATGTGGCACAGTCCGCTCACACAAAATTGGTTTATTCCGATACTACGGTTAAAGGCTTAACTGCAGTACCTGTAAAAGGCGAATATACAGCAACTCAAGCTTTAACTATTGCACTCGGTAAAAGTGGACTTGGTTATAAAGTGGTCGATAAAACTCTGATTGCCGTTATAGATAAACCAACTCCAGCGCCAGAAACTACTTTGAAGGCGATGACTGTGGTTGGAACTCAAGAGTCTAGTGATCCCTACAATGAAGATTATAGGGTTATTAACTCAAAGACTGCGACTAAAACAGATACCCCTATTTTGGAAACACCCTATTCGGTGTCTGTTGTTCCTCAACAGGTATTAAAAGACAAGCAGGTGATTCGGGTAGAAGATGCATTAACCAGTGTGGCTGGGGTACAGTCTAGCTTTACAAATGGAGGGCTTAGTGACGTATTTATTATACGTGGCTTCCAAAATACCAGCATGTATCTGGATGGTTTTCTTTTGCCCTCTGCCTTAGGCGGTGGTACTAGCAAGAGAGAGGTCGCAAACCTGGAACAAATAGAAGTTCTCAAAGGCCCGGGTTCAATTTTATACGGGCGTAGCGAACCCGGTGGTATCATCAACTTGACTACAAAAAGACCTCAAGCAACGTCTTATAACGCCATACAGCAACAGTTTGGTTCTTATGGCATGTACCGGACGGCTATTGATTCTACGGGAAAAGTTACCAAGGATGATATCTTGCTTTATCGAGTCAATTTATCTTATGAGAATGCAAATTCCTTTAGAGACTTTGTAAAAACAGATGATTTCTTTATAGCACCGAGTTTAACATGGAATATTTCTGATAAAACTCAGGCTAATCTGGATATTACCTATCAACATTTTAATAATACCTCTGATTCAGGTATACCCCCGATGGGAAATCGTCCTGCTCCAGTGCCGATTAATTTCCAAATGGGAGAACCCAATAATAATAAAAATGTGGGGGACAGAGTGTATGTCGGTGCGAACTGGTCACATGCTTTTAATGATAGCTGGAAGTTAAATCATCGATTTGGCGCAGAGTTTCTGGATCTGACTCAGGATTTTACCTTCTTTTTTTCTCAACCCGACGCGTCAGGTAATTTTGTAAATATAAACGCTAATCCTACTCCAGGTTGTGATGGAGCGAATTGTGGTACACGAGGCTTTAATAATGCGGTGGTACATCAACAGAATTATTACACTACCCTCAATTTAACGGGTAAATTTAAAACTTCAGTATTAGAACACAACACATTATGGGGCTTTGATTATTTTGTAATTGATAACCAAAGTGCCAGTTCTAATGCACAGCCATTAAATGATACCTTTAATATATTTAATCCAATTTACCAAACTACTGCTTCACCATCAACCTTCACAACTAATCCGAAGTTTAATCAGGAGTGGTATGGTCTGTATGCACAAGACCAGATCAAGTTTCCGTTTAATGTCTATGGCAATGTTGGGGTGCGTTATGACAATGCGACAAGTAATCAATATACGAACCCTATAACTCTAACTACTACTGATGACCATTTTAGTCCTAGAGGTGGTCTGTTATGGAAGCCAGTTCAATGGCTTTCTGTATATGGGAATTACAGTGAAAACTTTGGCCCATCCAATAATTTGTTTAATGTCCCAGGCCAACAAATCATACCGCCTCAACTTGCCAATCAATGGGAGCTGGGGGCAAAGACTGAGTTTTTTAACAAGCGTCTATCAACGACCTTTGCGTATTTTGATTTAACTAAAACCAATGTTCCTGTTTATGATCCAACGAATTGGTTATTACAGCGTGCTTCAGGAAAACAGGAAAGTCGAGGATATGAATTTGAGTTGGCGGGAGAAGCGTTGCCAGGTTTAAAAACGGTTGCCGCTTATACTATTTTAGATTATGCCAAAGTGGTTCTGGGTTCGTATGGCGGGCTTAATGATGAAACAGGTAATCGAATGTTTAATACGCCTCGTAATTACGGCAGCTTGTGGAACACCTATGAATTTCAAAATGCGAGTTTACGCGGTCTAAAAATAGGCGGTGGTATTGTCGCTTCTGCTCAAAGTCAAGGTACTAATTACAATGACTTCCAGTTACCCGGTTATGTAACGCTCAATCTATTAACAAGTTATGGGGTGAAAATAGCCGGTAAACAACTGACTTTTCAGCTTAATGCCAATAATTTACTCGATAAACATTATTACACAGGTACCAACACGGGCAACATGATTGGTGTTGGTTCACCCCGAATGTTTATGGGATCGGTTAAGTTGGAGTTTTAGTTGTTTCCTACTTAAATGGCGGAACTTTTTAAAAGTTAATCCGCCATTTAAGTTTATCTCTAAATTATTTTTATTTTGTGTGTGGATTTTTAACATTTAAACGTCTTATAAACAGATAGAGAGAATATTTTTTAAAGTGTGGAACAAGCCATAAAGTTAAGTAAGATGAAAACCCAAAAGAGATTGGATAACTTAATGATGTTAAATGATAATTCATTAGATAGGGAGTCGTTTTATTTATCCAATGGTACAGCTAGTCAGCTTATCGACAATCGATGGGGTGTTTACTCGGCTGCTATGAGTCAGGAAAACTCACGCTCAATAGGTGGGCTGTTCTTTCTATTGGTGATGACATTGCACTTTTGGGTGGCATTGTGGTTACTAAAGCCGATAGAAGTGACCACGCCTGCAGAGCCACTTATTATGGAAGTGGCTATGGTATCGGCGCCAGGTGTAAAACCCTCTGTAGCCCCCCCAGCGCCACCCAAACCTATTGAACCTATTAAACCTAACAAGCCACTAGAAAAAAAAGCAGTCAAGAAAAAGACACAGGAAGTTCATAAGCAGGTAAAGCCTCCAAAGCCCCAGATAGGTGATTTGTTTATTCCCAAACCTGCAAATATTGAAAGCTTTGCTGATGCATCAAATGCAAAAAATGATGCGTCTACTCAATCGAGTCCTACTAAATCAGCCAGTGGTACAAAAGGTAATGCAGAGCCTTATAGTGAGGCGAGTTTTGAAGCGAATTATGGTTCAAATCCAAAGCCAGTATATCCGGCTATTGCCAGAAGACGAGGGTGGGAAGGAAAGGTACTGTTAAAAGTCGATGTATCAGCGGAAGGATTAAGTCAGTCTGTGAGGTTACATCAAAGTAGTGGCTACGAAGAACTGGATGATTCAGCTATTACAGCTGTAGAAAAATGGCAATTTAGTCCTGCAAAACGAGGGGGTGAGTCCGTGCCTTGTACAGTTATTGTACCTATCATTTTTACCCTAAATAGCTAACAACTTACTGCTTAACATACGGACATGTTAGTTATTCGACACGTATTATGTTTAACAGTGTTTTTTTTGATAGGTGCTTGTTCAAGTTCTCCCGACAGGTCTGTTTCAGAAATTGTTGCTTCGATACCAGCTCATTGGGTGGGTATAAACTCAGGTGATCAGATTAACAATGACTGGTTAACGACTTTTTACGATCCAGTTCTAACTAAGTTGGTAAATGAAGCACTTAATAATAATCTGGATCTTAAAGTTGCAGCGGCTCGCGTTGAAGAAGCAAGAGAGCGTGCCATTATTGCTGGAGCGGAGCGTTGGCCGCAATTAGGTGTTTCAAGTGGTTATTTGACTCAAACGTCTGGAATTAGCAATACCAATAACACTTTTTTGGGAAGTAGTTATGGTGCTTTTAATGCCTTGTTTTCTTTAAGTTGGGAGATTGATCTTTGGGGAAGAATTAAGGCTTTAAAAACGGCAGCACAAAAAGATGCTGACGCTGTAAATGCTGATCTCTATGCCGCTAAACTTTCTTTGGCTGCACGTATAGCACAACTGTATTATGAGTTGATTGAGGCAAATCTACAGACTCAGGTTGCAGAACAATCGATTAAAGACCGACGAAAGATTGTTGATTTAGTGCGAGGTCGATTCAGCCGAGGTTTAACCAGAGGTCTTGATTTACGGCTGGCTTTGACTGATTTGGCGAACGCGGAAGCTCAGCTCGCTCTGTCTCGTAATCAGGTTCAATTATTAAGTCGACAACTGGACGTGTTGCTTGGGCGTTATCCAACTGGAGTTAGCGAAATATCTATCAAGTCGGTAGCTAATTTACCTAAGCTACCGAAAGCTTTATCTGCGGGCTTACCCTCACAATTACTAGAAAGACGTCCCGATCTGATTGCTGCATTTTTAAAATTACGGGCAATGGATTCACGGGTTGAAAGTGCTAAAAAAGCACTTTTACCCAGATTCTCTTTAACAGGTGTTGGCGGAACTAGTAGTACTGCATTAGCCGATTTGATTGATCCGAGAGCCGTTGCCTGGAACTTGGCTACTGGTTTGGTACAACCCCTTTTTACCGGTGGGCGATTGAGCAGTGAAATTCGCTTAAACGAAGCGCAGACACAGGAAGCACTAAACAATTATAAAAGTACTGCGCTTAATGCCTTTCGGGAAGTTGAACAAAAGCTGGCAGCAGAACAATGGCTTCGGGCCCAGGAGAAGGCCTTGTTGGAAGCGGTTGAGCAAACTGAAGCGAGTAGAAAATTAGCAGTCAGTTCTTATCAACAAGGTTTAATTGAAATTTTAACTTTATTAGACAGTTACCGCAGCACACTCAATGCGCAAAGTGCTCATTTAGCGTTACAACGGCAATTATTAACGAATCGGATTGAACTCTATTTAGCGTTGGGTGGTGGTATTTAATGATATTGAAGTCACACCTAAAGCTTGTTTTACCCCTCGGGGTGTTATTGTTGGGCATAAGCCTGGCCTGGTATTTTATGGTTAATAAGCCACAATTAACTATTCAAACACAAAAAATAGACGTGCCGAAGGTTACTGTTATTCAGGTAGCGCCACAAAGCATTAAACTCAATGTTTCGTCACAAGGGGTTGTAACCTCACGGAATGAAATTGATTTGATTCCTGAAGTATCAGGTAAGATTATAAAACTTCATCCTGATTTTGTTACGGGAGGATTTTTTGAGCAAGGAGATTTATTGGTTGCGATTGATGCTCGTGATTATGATGTGGGGATTGTCGTAGCACAGGCGCAAATTGCGGAAGCCAAACGGTTTTTGATGATGGAACAAGCGCAGGCGGACCAGGCTAAAACTGAATGGCAGGCATTGGGAGAAGGCACTCCAACTGAGTTGGCAAGGCGGGTGCCTCAATTAGCTGAAGCTCAAGCTAAACTGAAAGCGGCTGAGGCCAGTTTATTATTAGCCCGGATTAAACGTAGTCGCTGTGAATTGAGAGCACCCTTTGCTGGGCGTCTACAGAGAAAAATGATTGGTTTGGGTGAATTTATTAAATCCGGTGATAAGCTTGCCAGATTATATTCTACCGATGTTGCTGAAGTCCGTTTACCCTTAACCAATAATCAACTCGGCTTTTTAGACTTGAGCTTGGGGACGTTATGGGAGCAAGACAGTGCCCAGACACATTGGCCTATTGTTAGGCTTTCTGCAAATCTTGCTGGAAATGTTCAATCCTGGGAAGGTCGTATTGTCCGTACAGAAAGTTCGTTAGACGAAAGTACTGGCCAACTCTACGTGGTTGCTGAAGTACAGAATCCTTATAATCAAAAAGGGAGTCGGTTTCCGCTATTATCCAATTTATTTGTCAAGGCAGAGATTGAAGGTAAGGTCATTCAAGACGTAGTTGCCTTACCAAAAAACGCGGTTAACGCGCTGCATGAAGTATTGTTGATTGATCCAGAAAATAAATTGCATATTCGTCGAGTTGACGTACTACGTGAAGAACCAGAACGTATATTAATTAAATCTGGTTTGAGTGTGGGTGATCAATTGGTAATTTCGGGTATTGATGTGCCTGTGGAAGGAATGGCTGTCAGCATCGAAAATAATCTAAATCCTAAAAAACCCCAATGAGTCAATTTCAAGAAGCAAAATCAATTGGATTACTTGCCTGGTTTGCCAGTAATCCGGTAGCTGCGAATGTATTGATGATGCTAATTTTAGTAGGGGGCTTATTCGGTTATCAATCGATGGACCAGGAGGTATTCCCCCGTTTTAATCCTCATCAGATTGAGGTCATTGCTTTGTATCCAGGTGCAGGTCCACTCGAAGTTGAAGAATCGGTTTGCATTCATATTGAAGAAGCAATTAACGACATTATTGGAGTTAAGCGGCTTTATACAGAAATTCAGCAAGGCACGTGTACAGTTAAAGTCTCTGTTTTGCCTGAGTATAATGTTGAACAGGTGTTAGCTACGATACAGGGTCGTATTCAAGGAATACCCCGATTACCCAAAAATCTTGAAAAAATAACAGTGCAAGTGGCTCAGAGAGAAGATGATGACGGTGTTATTTGGGTTTCGTTACATGGCTTTACAGATCCACTCAAGTTACAACAATACGGCGATAAAATTCGAAGTGATCTAGAGCGTATTTCGGGTGTACGTCTTGTTCGTAATTATTTTGAAGCTTTATATGAAGTTTCTATTGAAGTCTCAGCAGCACACTTACAGCAGTATCATTTGTCGATACATGAGATTACTGAAGCTATTCGTCGAGCTTCTTTGGATCAGTCGAATGGTCTGGTTAAAACCACAGCAGGTGATTTACAGTTAAGGGTTAAAGGGAAAGCGCAGGATGTGTTGAGTCTGGGGCAATTGGTGTTGAGGACCTCAGCGGATGGCATAGTATTGCATCTGGGTGATATCGCTGTGATTAAAGATGGTTTGGAGGAGCGTTTTGCTGAGTGGCGTTATGATGGTCAGCCCGCTCAAGGTTGGGAAATTCATACAAAAAATAGTGCGGTAGACGTTGCACGTCAAGTGAAAATCTACGTTGAAAGTCAGAAGTTAAAACTCCCGGAAGGACTTTCTATAACAACGTGGTGGGATGATTCCCAAGCCTATGAAGAACGCATTACCAGTCTGGTTGAAGATGGTTTAAGTGGGTTTGTTTTAGTGTGTCTGGTCTTAACCTTGTTTTTACGCTTACGTGTCGCACTGTGGGCCGGTGTTGGTATATTTACTTCTGTTCTGGGGGCCTTATGGTTAATGCCTGTACTAGATGTTTCTCTCAATATGCTATCTCTGTTCGGCTTTTTGCTGGCGATGGGCATATTAGTCGATGATGCAATTATCATTGGTGATAGCATTTATGCTCATCAGCAAGCATGTCTCGAAAAAGATGCTAAATCAAGTTTGGCGGCTGCCATTCAAGGTGTTCAGGCTGTTGCTTTGCCGGTTATTTTATCGGTTTTAGTGGCTCTGGTTGCTTTCTTGCCTGGACTGTTTTTACCGGGATGGGCTGGGCAAATGATGAAGCCTATTTGTCTGGTAATGATTTTAACATTGATCTTTTCTTTGATTGAAGCATTATTGATACTGCCTTCGCATTTATCTGCACCGGAAAGCGAGGCGGGTTTTTTAAAGATAAATGAATTACGTACCAAGCTCAATCATTATCTGGAAAGAAGCGTTGTACAGTATTATCAACCCTTTTTACAAAAGTTACTGGATTGGCGTTATCTGACCCTTGCTGTTTTTATGATGTTAATCCTGTTATGTGCTGCTTGGGTCCAGAGTGGTCGGATTCGATTTGCAGTGCAAGCAGATGTGGTTAAAGACAGTTTCTGGGTAAACTTAAAAATGCCACAAGATATGCCTTTTAGCGAGACTCGACTTCGTGCGCAGCAAGTAGAAAAGGCATTTTTCTCCCTCCGTGATGAGTATGATGATACCAACAAGCAACAACCATCAAATAAGTCAGCGAGTGTCGTTCTAGGTCTGGAGACCATTATTTTTGAGCATGGCGCAGGGTTTTGGACCGAGTTTTCTGCAGCCGGTAGGAAACGTATTGTGGTTGAAGACTTTATCAATGAGTGGCGTAAACGCATGGGTGATTTAGGACGGGCCAAGATCGACTTTTTATATAAGGAAGGCGATGTACCCTATGATATTGAGTTTGACTTAACTGCTGAAGATGCAGGATTGCTACCAAAAGCAGCAGAATTACTTAAACAAACGCTGGCTACTTATCCTGGTATCTACGATATTATTGATTCAAGTGAGACCGGTCAACCTGAGGTGAGACTTACCTTAAAACCCGAAGCAGAACGTTTAGGTATTCGCCTTGAAGAACTATCTGAGCAAGTTAGGTATGGATATTTTGGAGATGAAGTAGAGCGCTTACAGAGAGGTCGTCACGAAGTTAAACTGATGATCCGTTTACCGCGTGAAGAACGACAATCGTTGGATGACTTGGCAGCAATGCCTATAAAACTGGCAAATGGTCGCCAAGTTACTTTAGATCTTTTGGCAAATGTAGCATTAAGTCCGGGGATTGATAAGCTGCTCAGGCAAGACAGGCGACGAGTTTTTAAAGTACAGGCAAGAGTTGATTCACAAAAATTAGATCTTAATGCTCTTTATGAGCAGTTAGAAAAGACTGAGTTGTTGAATATACGCCAACGTTTTACGGGATTAAGTATTAATGTTGGCCAAGAACGTCAAGATCAGCTAGAGATGGCCGGTGCATTAAAGAAAAACACCTTAATTGCTCTGTTAGTGATTTATGTATTAATTGCGGTCCCATTTCGTTCGTATCTAAAACCACTTATTTTTCTTTTAGCGGCACCTGTTGCCTGGAGCGGTGCTGTAATCGCACATGGACTTGCGGGCTTACCGTTATCAATGGAGTCTTTAGTCGGTATGATAGCGGCCAGTGGGGTAGTGGTGAATGATAGTCTGGTGTTACTCGATTATCTGAAAGAACATGAGCATGAAAATAAGCCTATCAGCGACTTGATTTGTGAGGCTTGCACCGCACGTTTTCGGCCCATTTTTCTAGCATTCTTAACTAATTTTGCCGGATTTTTACCGGCCTTATTAGAGACAAGTCCTCAAGCCCAGTTCCTTATACCGATGACTTTGTCACTATCAGCGGGTTTATTAATGGGAATGGCTGCAAGTTTACTATTAACCCCTGTTTGTTATTCAATACTGGGTAAGTCTTTTTGAAATTAACAAGGAGAATTGAAAGATGAAACGTCACTTTTGGGTTTTAGTTCATCGTTATGCTGGGCTTTATATGGCCTTTTTTTTACTGGTTGCAGGACTCACCGGGAGTATTTTGGCTTTTAGTCCAGAGATTAATAATCTTTTAATTCCTACAGAAAAAATCGAGGTTTTAGCCAACTCACGCTTAGATGAATTTGCTTTAAAGGATCAAGCAGAAAGATTGCAACCACACGGGCAAGTTCTGATGATGTCTTTTAACCGTAAAGTCGACGAAGCTTATACCGCATTGTTTACGCCACGGATTGATCTTGTCACCCAACAGCCTTTTGAATTAACATTTGATCGAATTTCACTTAATCCTTATACCGGCATAGAAATTTCAAAAGATAAGTTAGGAGATGATTTATGGCCAATCACAAGAAAGAACTTCATTTCTTTGATTATCAGTTTACATTATAAACTGGCATTGCCAGATTCGGTTGGGGTCTGGCTTTTTGGTGTTGCGGCTTTAATATGGACCATAGATTGCTTCGTGAGTGCGTATTTGACTTTTCCGATAAGCGTCTATCGTTATCAGACAGTGACTGAGTTTAAACAAAGATCCTGGTTGTCACGCTGGAAATCTTCCTGGTTGGTAAAATGGCGTGGCTCTGCTTTACGAATAAACTTTGATTTACACCGTGCCGGTGGGTTATGGGTTTGGTTAATGTTATTGATTTTGGCATGGTCTAGTGTGGGTTTTAATCTTAACGAACAAGTTTATATTCCAGTGATGAAGACAGTGTTTAATATGCCTGACCCTATGGCCTTAGCTCCAAAACTGGATAAACCAATACCTTATCCTGCTTTAAGCTGGCAGGAAGCTCAACGGATTGGCAGAGAAAACATGGCCAGCCAAGCAACACTGAAAGGTTTTAATGTTGTGAGAGAAGATATGCTTCAATACGCGCCTGACTATGGCGTGTTTTTTTATATAGTACATACAAATCGTGATTTGATAGAGGAAGTTGGTAGCACCTGGCTAGTTTTGGATGGCGCAACGGGGCAATACTTGGGACTTAATTTACCGACAGGGCAAAATGCGGGTAGCACCTTGAATAGTTGGATATTTGCGTTGCATACTGCAATGATTTGGGGATTACCTTACAAGATATTTTTAAGCATTGTTGGTTTATTGATTTCGATGCTTTCGATTACAGGAGTGTACATTTGGCTTAAGAAGCGAAGGGCTAAGCGATTATCAATGGAGCGTAAAGGCCGTTAATCGGGTCAGGGAGAAATGTATATATACTCCAAGCGGTCAAGTTTTCGGTTTGTTAAAATAACTGGAATTTCAATGTCATAAAGCTTTGCATCTCACTATTGAAACGAGTGCCAAGATCATTGATGCAGTAGTCATCGATATTGTTTCTGAAAGTATCAAACCGGTCGTAATGCTTACTATATAAAACCTGTTTTTTGACGAACCGCCATAACCGTTCGATCAAGTTCAGGTAATGCCCAGAGCCCGGGTGCTGAATAAGCGGATGAACTTTGGTTACCTGCCTGTACCTCGACATCAAGAATGAGGCGTAAATTCGCGATCATGTAAGTGTGAAAGGTATGCGAGGGACGGCCGGGT
>Ga0194062_1000201_pt1 | contig 25054 bp, 23 predicted proteins | sample SepL2225m_MetaG_FD_155481 | JGI IMG/M metagenome (GOLD analysis project Ga0194062, IMG submission 155481) | Anoxic zone freshwater microbial communities from boreal shield lake in IISD Experimental Lakes Area, Ontario, Canada - Sep2016-L224-25m | ecosystem: Environmental > Aquatic > Freshwater >... | reverse complement strand
GCGTCTCTACAGCGGGGAAATGTGGGGGATATAATCCAAATTGGAAACCAAATTCATTGGGTTCTATAATCAATCAATTTAAATCTGCTTGCACTAAAATAATTTGGAAATCCGTTCCCATTGGTTTCCACTGGCAACCGCGTTTTTTTGATCACATAATCCGCAATGACGAAACATTAAACAAAATCCGTGAATATATCAACAAGAATCCGGCAAGGTGGGAACGAGATCAAAATGGTTTGGAAAATTTGTGGATGTGATAATAGGGGTTAATTTTGTAAAAAAATAATTTTATGGCAACCTACAATAATCTCCCCGTCTATCGTTCTAGCTATGATCTCTTGGTTGAATTGTTTCGTTTCACCAAAGATTTTTCGCGGGAATACAAATTCACACTGGGCGAGAGTATAAAAAAAGAAACAGTGGAAATGATTGCAAATATTTATTGAGCAAATAGTTCATTCGCCAATCGCAAAGAAAGAATTCAATCAGCACGGGAAAATGTGGAAACTATACGATTGTTTCTCCGATTGCTCAAGGATCTTGGGCAAGTCAATCTGGAAAAGTTTGTGGAGCTTAATGAGAAACTTGAATCAGTCAGCAAACAACTGGCGCTTTGGCAAAGCAAAAGTTAATGGCCAGAGTCGCACTTTGTCAAGGCAAGTGCGAGCGTGCCTATGCAAGTTCAATAATCTTCTTGTTTTGATTATATTCAAGGCAAGGTATAGAAATCTCTAGGGGTTTCATTTGTTTAGGGCGTTCAAGCTTTAGGCAAAGAGTTTAATGATTATTAAAACGCTAGCTGGCAACCGCAATACCGATGGTAGTTTCGCCAATCGCACCACGAACGCCAACATCTGGTCGTCGTCCCAGAGTGGTGCTAATGCTTGGAACCGGAACTTGAATTCGTCGAACGCCACGGTCAACAGGAACACCAATTCCAAGGCGAACGGGTTTTCGGTGCGGTGTCTCAAAAACTTGCAATATCCCTAGTGTAGAGACGCCCCGGCGGGGCGTCTCTACTGGCGATGGAAAATACGAAAATAAAAAACCAAAAATTATGCCATCAAAATTATTAGTTGATTTGTTTCAAGCCTATTATGATGCCAGAAAAAATAAAAGAGGAACGCTCAATGCTATAAAATTTGAAATGAATTTTGAAAAAGAAATATTTAAACTACACGAAGAATTGGTTAGTCAAAAATATGAAATTTCTCCCAGCACTTGTTTTATTTCTTTTCAACCAGTGAGAAGGGAAATTTTTGCCGGCGCTTTTCGCGATCGGGTTGTCCACCATCTTATTTTCAATTACCTCAATCCATTTTGCGAACGAACTTTTATTAATGACAGCTATAGTTGCCGAAAAGGCAAAGGCACTTCGTACGGAGTCAAAAGAGCGGATCATTTCATCCGCTCTTGTTCAAGTAACTATAAAAAAGATTGTCATATCTTGAAGCTGGATATTTCCGGCTATTTTATGTCAATCAATAAAAATATTCTTTTTCAAAAAGTCGAAGGAATAGTTGAAAAATATAAACACGAAATCGATTTTGATCGTGAGGCTTTTTATTGGCTCATTAAAAAAGTTATTTTTCACGATCCCGTAAAAAATTGCGTGGTAAGAGGAAAAAGAGAGGATTGGGTTGGTTTGCCAAAATCAAAAAGCCTATTTTGTGCCAAAGAAAATTGCGGACTGCCGATTGGCAACCTAACCTCGCAACTTTTTGGCAATATCTATCTTAATGATTTCGATAAATTCATAAAACATAAACTGAATTGCAAATATTATGGTCGTTATGTTGATGACATTTTGATTATTCACCAGGATAAACTTTTTTTGAAATCCTTAGTTTCTTTGTTGGATAATTATCTCAACAAAAATCTGCTAATAAGAATTCATCCAAAAAAAATTTATCTGCAACATTTTTCCAAAGGCGTTATTTTTCTTGGTCGAGTGATTAAACCATACAGAATCAATATCAAAAATCACATCAAAGGCAATATGCGAAGAAAAATGTTTAAATTGAAAATATTTTTTGAAAATAGCGAAAGTAAAGAAAAAAAAGATATTCAAAAACTAATTTCCTGCCTCAATTCCTATTTGGGGATATTGCAAAGTTGTTCAGCTCATAAATTGGCACTCAAGTTTGCGAATGAATGTTTGGTGTTGTTTCTAGATTAACTAAAATATGCCAGCTTGCTTGACGCATATTTCATCATATAGCATTGTATATATGTAATAAAATTTTAGCATTTTACAACATATAGATAAAACAATAAATAGAAAAGAGATTTTAGACATATTGGAAGAGTGGAATTTGAGGAAGAGAAAAATTTCGCTGGACAAAATTCTTTTTGTTGTGTATAATAACAATTAGTTATTTTTGGGCCCTTAGCTCATTTGGTAGAGCACCTGCTTTGCAAGCAGGGGGTGATCGGTTCGAGCCCGATAGGGTCCACAAAATTGTTCTTTGAAATTTTCTTTTCGTTGGGGCATTCGCCAGATTATTATTTTAAAAAAAGGAGAATAACAATGAATTATTTCAACAGTTCACCATGTAGAAGCTGCGATTTTGTAGGAAGAAATCGCTCATGTCAAGAGTGTCAGGATTGTATGCGTAATTCTGGCGGAAAAATTGACAGCTGGCAACGGCAGTTGGCCACTGGGGTTGTTGTAGGATTGTCTACGACAGTTGGCAGGATTGGTATGCGAGGAGGCTGGGTGCCTCCAAAACCCATGGCATATGCCAATGGGTAAACTCTCAAGAAAATAAGCTGAACAAGAACAATTGTTCAGCTTATGCATTTTTGAAAAAATAAAAAAGATTTTATTATAAGGGCATATAGCTCAGTTGGTTAGAGCGCAACACTGATAATGTTGAGGTCTCTGGTTCGAGTCCAGATATGCCCACTAAATTAGTTCTTTAAAATTTTTTTGTATAAAGCACTTCATTGGGAAGTGTTATGTTTTTAAACTTTTTTGAGGGAAAAAGGGAGGTTGTATGTTTCAAGAATCAATCTCTGCAGAATATTCTGCAGAAAACAATTACGCGATGGGCAGTATTATGCCCATTAGTAACGCAATAAAAAATACAAACTGGGGAAGTGAAGTTGAGGTTCGTGAACTTCTCCAGCATCGATTTGCAGCAAGTTCGCTGCCATTCGATGTTAGGCTTAGGGTTTACACTGAGCTCATGATGTCGTTGAGTTCAGTGGGGTTAGTTCATGTTACTGAAACAAAGGCTGACCGTGAAAAGTTTTACAACGGCCTTTGTGCGGAAGTTATTCAAGAAGTTTTGTTGCCCGAGATGGATTACAAATCGGGCAATTGCTGATTTTTTGTCAAAAACCCGGGGCGACAAACTTTCGTCGCCCCCTAAACATTAACCCAAACTTAGGAGTGTTTATGTTATTTTTTCAAGGCTGACTGTCAGATGTGTCGATAGAAATGGCACGGAATAAAACTGACAGATTGACAAATGTTGCCGGCGTAAGAGATTTTTCTACGGCAGAAAAGTTTTTTAACAAATCTGCTTCTCGTGATCGAGTGGCCATTGCGCTACTCAATGCATTAGAAGAAAAAAAAACGGGGAGATATCTTCGAAGACATCCCTCGTGAAAGGAGGTAAATTATAAAAAGCAAAAAAAGTTTTTTGGGCAGGCATATCAAAATTGATATTAACCTGCCCTTTATTATTTTTTAAAATTAAATTTAATTTAAAAATTTTCAACTAGTGCGCCTGGAATTATTTTTTTAATTTCATTTTCCAGTTCCGGATTTTTTGTAATACAATAGGGCGTTTCTAGTTTTGTGTTATTAATTTTTAGATAAATTTTTATTTGACCTGGTTCGCATTTGCCAAAATGGGCAGAAAGCGTTTTGAGAGTTTCTTGATTGGAAGATTGTGGGAGCGTAATAATAATTTTGGTGGTTTCGCTTGGCACTTTTGGTGTATTATTTTTTTGTGTTGCAATAATGCGAGCGCGTTGTTCCATTTCAGCAAGATTAATCACTTTGGCGCTATCGACTAATAATTTAAAACTGCCGTCTTTGTCGGAAATTTTTCCTGAAGCTAAAATAACTTTATCTTCTTCCCAGAGTGAGCCAGTTTCTTCCAGGATTTTTGGAAAAACAAGTAGTTCGATATTGGAATACATATCTTCAATTGTGGCAAAGAGCATTGTTTTTTGATTTTTAAGAAAAATCTTTTTAATTTTAGAAATCACTCCGCCAAGACTAATATTTTGTCCAACTAAATCTTTTGTAATATTGCGAATGGGAACACCAGCAGATTCAAAATAAGCCTGAAATTCAGTGGCAGGATGACCACTAATGTAAAGTCCGATTAGCTCTTTTTCCCAGGCTAGTTGTTGTTTTTTGGTTGCGGGAAAAGTAGGCAAAAGTTGAATTTCTGGTTCGGCTAAATCAGTTATTTCAAAAAGACTAACTTGGTTGGAGTGTTTATTTTTTTGAAAATTTTTAGAATGAGCAATGATATTTTCAATTGAAGCGACAATTTGATTTCGTTCGCCCAGATCTTCTAGTGCACCAACTTTTGCCAAAGCTTCTATTGATTTTTTATTTAAATCTTTCGATTCAACTCGTTCAATAAAATTAGCCAAGGAAGAAAACCGTCCGGCCTTTTTTCTTTCCTCCACAATAATATGGGCAATATTATGTCCAACATTTTTGACCGCATTTAGACCGAAGCGAATTTTTTCAGTCTTTTTTTCTGGATCAATAATAACAGAAAATTCTTCAAAACTTTCATTGACATTGGGAGGCAAAACTTCAATACCCATTTCGCGACATTCCGTAACTTCGATTGCAACACGATCAATATCATCTTGATCGGAAGTAAGCAAAGCGGCCATAAATTCTGCTGGATAATGGGCTTTGAGATAAGCTGTTTGATAACCAATCATGGCATAACAAGCGGCATGTGAACGATTAAATCCATAACCAGCAAATGGTTCGATATAAGCAAAAACTTTTTCAGCCACTTTGCGCTCAATATTCAGTTGTACACAACGATCAATAAATTTAATTTTTTGTTCGGCAATTAAGGTGAAAATCTTCTTGCCCATTGCTTTTCGCAAAACATCCGCTTCGCCTAATGTGAAGCCAGCTAGTGCTTGAGCAATTTGCATAACTTGTTCTTGATAAACAGCAATGCCATAAGTTTTTTCCAGAATTGGTTTTAATTTTGGATGCAGATATTGAATTGATTTCTTGCCATGTTTTCTGGAAATAAAATCAGGAATCCAATCCATTGGTCCCGGACGATAGAGTGCCACCATCGCAATAATATCTTCAAAAACTGATGGTTGCAATAATTTCAAATAGCGTTTCATACCAGAACTTTCTAATTGAAAAACGCCAGTCGTTTGGGCTTTTTGCAAAAGTTGAAAAGTTTCTGGATCTTCCTCTGGAATTTCATCAATAACTAAATCTAAATTTTTAGTTCTTTTTAAAATACGCAAAGTGTTTTGCATGATGGTGAGATTTTTGAGACCGAGAAAGTCCATCTTGAGCAGACCAATTTTTTCCACATAACTGGATTTAGTGGAAGAGGAATATTGTGTGACCGATCCAGTTTTTTTGCCTTGCATTTGTTGCAATGGCGTATATTCTGTTACTGGTTCACGAGTAATCACAACACCACAAGCATGCATTGAAGCATGCCGAACAACGCCTTCTAATCTTTTTGCGCTATCCACTAATTTTTTGCTATCACCGCCAGAAGCATAAAAATCTTTAAATTCTTTAACATTTTCCAACGCATCAGAAATAGTCGAAAACATTGGAATAAGTTTGGCGGTCTTATCACAAAATTCATAAGGAATATCGAGTGCGCGTCCAGCGTCACGAATAGCCGCACGGGCAGCCATTGTGCCAAAAGTAATAATTTGGGCGACATGATCGTTGCCATATTTTGCTCGTACATAATCCAAAACTTCATCTCTCCGATCATCAGCAAAGTCCATATCGATATCAGGCATAGAAATTCTTTCCGGATTTAGAAATCTTTCAAAAAGCAAATCATATTTAATGGGATCGAGATTGGTGATGCCGATTAAATAAGAAATAAAACTGCCGGCCGCACTACCACGACCAGGACCAACAACAATATTTTGATTCTTAGCCCAATTAATCATGTCTTGGACAATTAAAAAGTAGGAAGCAAAGCCGGTTTTTTCAATAATAGAAAGTTCAAATTCCATGCGATCCTTGTGTGTTTGTGTAATTTCTTCTGGCTTAAATCTTTTTATCAAACCTTGTTCAGTTAATTTTCGCAGATAAGTTTCTGTGGTTTCACCTTCCGGCACATCAAAATGGGGAAGTTGAGTTTCGCCGAGAGTTATTTCTAAATTGCATTTAGCGACAACCTCTTGTGTGTTGGCAAGTGCTTCGGGTGTATCGGAAAAATGCTCAGCCATTTCCTCGGGGCTTTTTAAATAAAGTTTAAAATCCATTAAATTCATGCGATTCTTGTCTGACACTTTACGATTAGTTTGAATGCAAAGCAAAATATCTTGCACTGGCGCATCTTCCTCTTTAACATAATGAATATCATTAGTGGCAACTAGCGGAATATTTAATTTTTTTGAAATTTTTATTAACGCTTCATTGGCAATTATTTGAGGAGCATAATTGGGGTGATGTTGAATTTCTAAGTAAAAATTGCCCGCACCAAAGATATCCAAATATTCCAAGGCTAAATTTTCAGCTTTTTCCATATTGCCGGAAATAGCAGCGGATGGCACTTCACCTTCGGCACAAGCTGAAAGGCCAATCAGACCTTCAGCGTGAGAGCGCAAAACAGTTTTATCAATGCGTGGTTTATAATAAAAACCTTCCAAATGCGCAATTGTAATCAGACGCATTAAATTTTTATAACCCGCTTCATTTTTAGCCAGCAAAATAAGGTGATGTCTTTTGCGATCAGCTGAATCGGGATTTTTGCTGTGAAGATCTGTTGGCGTAATATACATTTCACAACCGATGATTGGTTTTATTCCACGGGCTTTGGCTTTGATATAAAATTCAATTGCACCATAAAGCACGCCGTGATCGGTAATAGCCAATGAATCCATGCCTAATTCCTTGGCACGATCTAGGATATCATCAATCTTAGCTAGTCCATCTAACAAGGAAAAATGCGTATGCACATGCAGATGGGTAAATTTTGGTGTGATTGTTTCAGGCATAATAATTTATAATATTTAGCTAGTATAACATAATTCAATTTAGTGGTATAGTGGAAGCATGATTATCGCAACATTCACACAAGAAGAAAATTTATTAGCCTCGGGCTTTGATTTTGTTTTGGGAATTGATGAAGCCGGACGAGGACCACTTGCGGGATCAGTTGTGGCGAGCGTTGCAACGCTTAAAAATTTTTCAAGCGTAGATTTGGCTGATAAAAAATGGAATTTAATTCGCGATTCAAAAACTGTAACCGAAAAACAACGAGAGGCAATGTTGGATTTTATTTATGAACATTTTTATGTCGGCGTGGGAATTTGTGATCACAACACGATCGATCGGATAAATATTCTAGAAGCCAGTTTCCTCGCGATGAAAAAAGCCGTAACAGATTTTCAGAATAAACAAAAAGAAATACTAAAAAATAAAAGATGCATTGTGCTAGTAGATGGCAATAAAATTATTCCCAGCTTTTCCTTGGAACAGGTGGCGATTATCAGTGGAGATAAATTAGTCAAATCAATTGCTGCGGCGTCAATTGTTGCTAAGGTAACACGGGATCGTATGATTTGTGAAGCAGATAAACTTTATCCTGAATATGGATTTAGCTCACACAAAGGTTACGGAACAAGGAAACATTTTGAAGCACTTAAAAAATTTGGTCCCTGTGAAATTCACAGAAAAACTTTTGCACCGGTGAAGGATATGTTGCGTGAATATTAAATTAGGCATTTTATTTATGTATTTATTTATGCTACAATAAAATCAATAAAAATAATTATTAAAATCAAATAAAATGCCCACAAAAAAACCACTAATAAAAACTAATTTAAATTTCAAAATATTATTAACAAGTTTATTTTTTTGCTTTTGCGCTTCCTCTAGCAATGCAAGTGTTGTAATGTCGGATGTTGCTAACGATCTAAATTGTTATTCTTCGTCAAGTAATCCAGTAAAAAATCAATATTATACTATTGCTTGGTGGGTTAAAAATTATACATCGATATCATTGCACATTGATCAAGAAACAGGACTTATGAAAGAATCCTGTGGTGGGGAGGATAATTATTTATGCCAAACCTTGCAGGATGGCAGAGTAATAAGACGCATAACCACTGGTAATATTAGCTGGGCGGATAGCAAGTCGCCTGGATGTAGAGCGGTGGCTGGCTTTTCCCCTCCTGCTCAGTCTTGTTTTGGTGATTGCCTAAATAATATTGATAGAATTGATGTGCGTTTTTTTATCCCGCCAGGAACTTATTCATTTGGTGTTATAAATTCAACCATGCAGCAGGGAGATGATTTAGCAGTTTCAGTTAGATATAATCAATTACCAAAATATAATCCAACAATATCTAGTGATAACAGACAGTTTTCTCCTTATGAAGCCATTGGCTGTCCTGATGAATTAAATTGGATGAAAAATGGTAAATTATATCGCGAGACAGAGGATCTTTTTTTAAAAAGAATTCTCATGCCAAAAACAGAACTTTGTGGCATAGGAACAGCTAATCTATGGGGTGGATTATATGCGTCTGATGATAGAAAAACTATTTCAAAAGACGAATCTGGTTGGCTATATTTTAGTCAGCAAAGTGCACAGCATTCTTATTCGGATAAGCTAGAGGCAGGAGTATTTCAAATTCAAATTGATGCCAAGGCTTTTAATGAATGGTTTTCTAAATACGGCTCAAACGCAGACGGTTCAATTAACTGGGAAAAAGATGTTGAGAGTGTTGTTACATATATTGCTCCAAGCGAACCAATAAAGACAACAAGCCCAACTCCAACTCCAATCAAAACCCCAACCTGCGAAGCAAAGTTTGTCGAAAATAATATAACCGCACCCGGCGAATCAAAACTTTCTTTTAGTTCAGAAAACACAACCAAACTAACTGGTTCATGCAAAGGACAATTACCAATCAACAACGAAGTGGAATTGCCATTAAGTTATGCCGATTATGTTTTTCCCTTCACAGCTAGTCAAACAGGAGCAGAAACCTGCACCTTCACGCCATACAATGGAACAACCAAAGGAGAATCTTGCTCCGCAACTGTAATAGTGAAAAATTCGACTGCTTCAACTCCCACTCCAACATCAACTCCAACTCCAACTCCAACTCCAAATTCGCCGAATGTGAAACCATTTGACTGTATTTCTTTACATAATCCCTATACCAGTGCGCCGAGCGATGTGGCACTATATGTATTTGGAAACACAAGAGATATGCATTATGGCTTGAATCCGTATTTCAGGGTGTTCATTCCGCCGGGAACGATCATAATGGATTTGCTGATGCAGGGAGTCGGAAAACAAATGGCCGTGGCACATCACAAAACGCCACCAACGGGATTCCCCGCATCACCTCCATCTGGTTATGAATTCACAAATCGTTTTAGACTTAATGAGCTTGAAGTTATGGATTGTCATGTTTCCGAAACCGATCAGGGCAACCTGTATATTGCTAATGACTCTTTTCTCGATCCCTATCTTAGCATTTCCAGGGCGGGGTGGCTATATGTGAAGGTTGGTGGCGGCAACGACTCGCAACCATATACTAATCAGTTTAGTGTGAGGGTCGACACAAAAATCTACAACGCCTGGTGGGACAAATACATCAAAGACGAAGCCGGTTGGAATAAATACATTGAAAATGTAGAAACCTATATTGATCCCACAACAGAAATTCAAACTTCTCCAACTCCAACGCCAACTCAAACCCCATCTCTCACCGCAACAACTTCCAACCTAGACGCCAACTTCACAATCACCAACGGCACAAGTTGCATAAACTATATGTGCGACAAACCTACCAATACAATGGTCGCTAGTGAAAAAGATTTTAAATATCAAGAATCTTTTACTTGCCACTACACCAAAGCTGGAAGCTATACCGCCAGCATTGAATGTCCTAATAATAATATTATTACAAAAGTAGTTACAGTAAAAAATCCAACACAAAGCTTAAAAGCCTGCCAACGAGATAATCCTGATTGTGAAAAATTAACTTGTAATAATGTTTATTGTGATGATGGATGTGAAAGAAAAAAGGGGACGAGGGTTTGTGATGGGTCGTGATTGTGATTTTTCTTCTGGACTAAAAATAGGTAAAATGTTAGAATAGGAGCATAAGCAGTTTTAGGGTATAAAAATATATGCGAATAGGAATTGATGCGAGAACAATTTTGAATCCAGAAAGAGGCGAGGCGATTGGTGCTGGTCATTATGCCTATCAATTAATTCGTCATCTTTTGGAAATTGACAGGGAAAATGAATATGTCTTATTCTTTGATTTTCGTGTGCGAGAAAAAGATGTGAAGAAATTTTCCAAGGCAAATGTGAAAATAAAATTTTATCCATTTTCGGATTATAAAAAATATTTGCCAGGAGCCTATAGTGAAATCTTGGGCACGGCTACATTGATGCGAGAAAAATTGGATGTGCTTCACACCACTTCTCCACTGAGCAGAATCCCCAGCACTTATTCTGGAAAAACAATTGTTACAATTTATGATTTAGCAGTTATGAAAGTGCCCGATGCTTTTCCTGTGTTAGTCAGAACAAAAACTAAAGCGATGCTGAGTATGGCAATTAGTAAAGCAGATAAATTAATTGCAGTTTCTGCTTCAACCAAAAAAGATCTTTGCGAAATTTTTAAATGTGCGGAAAATAAAGTGCAAGTGATTTACAGTGGATTTGATAAACGCTTGTCAGAAAAATCAGTTTTGTCTCGTGAAGAAGTTTTAAAGCGATATTCACTTGAAATGGAAGATAAGTATTTATTATTTTTAGGAACAATTGAGCCGTTGAAAAATATTACACGCCTCTTTGAAGCTTTTGTGCTTTTCAAAAAAAGTTTTCAAGCAAAAGCTAAAAATTTTAATTATAAATTGGTTATGGCGGGAAAGCGAGGCTGGTTGGCGACTGAATATAAACAATTGGCAAAAGATTTAGACATTGAAAAAGATGTTATTTTTACGGGCTATATTATCGGAGATGATTTAGCACCACTTTTTGCACAGGCCGATTTTTTTGTGATGCCGTCCCTTTATGAAGGATTTGGCACAACTGTGCTTGAGGCTTTTGCGACTGGTGTGCCAGTGATCTCGTCAGATGTCTCATCTATTCCAGAAATTGCTGGCGATGCAGCAATGCTTGTGAATCCTTTGGACACAAAAGAAATTGCTGATGCGATGTTTCAATTTTCGGAGAGTGAAGAGTTGAAAAATAATTATCGCGAAAAAGGCAAAAAGCAAGTTGAAAAGTTTAATTGGGAAAAAACGGCACAGGAAACTTTGGCACTGTATAAAAGTTTTAAATAATTGACTTTAATACCTCGGCTTGATAGGATTATTTAGTCATGATATAGAGTTGGTCCGGTGGCCGAGTGGTTAGGCAAAGGTCTGCAAAACCTTTTACAACAGTTCAATTCTGTTCCGGACCTCCAGCGATATTATGAGAAAAAGAAGTTGGACAGAGAATGAATTAAAAAAAGCGGTTGAATTGTCTACAAGCGTTAGGCAAGTTTTGCAAAAATTGAAATTAAAAGAAGCTGGAGGAAATTATGCTCAAATAAAAAAATTTTTAGAAATCTATAAAATAGACAAAAAACATTTTACGGGAAAGATTTGGAATAAAGGCCTGCGAGGAATTGGGAAGTCGCGATTAAAATTAGAAGAAATATTGATAAAGGGGAGTAATTTTCTTGGAAAATCTGAGGGTGCTTTGTCCTAATTGTCATAGTTTAAAGCCAACACACAGAGGAAGAAATAGAAAAAAATAATTGGGCGAGTGGTGGAATGGTATACACTCAACACTTAAAATGTTGCGGAGCTTGCTCCATGAGGGTTCGAGTCCCTCCTCGCCCACGAATATGCAGTAGCATTCATGTAAATTTACAAAATAATCTTCGGAATTCTTTTGAAATCTCGAAGTAGCACTTCACGCATCGATCTTTTATATAATGCAACAGCCGGATGATAAAGTGGATAAAAAAAATATTGACCAATGTCTGAGATATTTTTTTGCGTTATTTTTCCGTGAGCTTGGGAAATTTTTAATTCTGGAAAAAATGCTCGCATCGAATGTTTTCCCAGCGTAACAATTAACTTTGGTTTTATAATTTTTATTTGAGCAAGAAGCCACGGCCAGCAAACGGCAATTTCTTCGGGCAGGGGATCGCGATTTTTTGGTGGGCGACATTTTATGATGTTGGCAATATAAATATCATTGCGTTTGAGTTTGATTGTCGCGAGCATTTCGTCGAGAAATTTTCCCGAGGCACCAATAAATGGCTGTCCAGTTTCATCTTCTTTTTTGCCTGGTGCTTCGCCGATAAATAAAATTTTCGCCTCAGCATTTCCTGTGCCACAAACAACTTGAATACAATTTTTTCGCAAAGAACATTGGGTGCAATCAAGCATTTTTGTGTTTAATTTTTTTAGTTTATTTGACTGAGATGAATTATTTAAGCTCATGGATTCGCAATAATTTAAAATTAGCATTTTCTGTATCCCATGTAGCAAATGTTGGTGGATAGATATCGCCGGCAACATTGCCGGGATTGAGCATTGTGCAATTTCCAATTTTTTCTGTCCAAGGTTTGTGAGTATGTCCATAAAAAACAAAATTATATTTTCCACTCTCGGAAAGTTTTCTAGCAACATCAGGAAAATGGACGAAAGCAATTGATTTTTCAGCCAGCTTAATTTCTCCAAAATTTTTAAAAATAAAAGTGTTGCGATATTTTTCCAGAAATTCAAAATCACGCAAATGGTCGTTGTCCATATTGCCAAAAGCCAAATAAATTTCTCCGGAAAAATTATCATTCAAAAGATCGAGCGTTTCTTTCGCAGCTAAATCACCGCAACAAATTAGGGTTGTAATTTTTTGGGTAGCACAAAAACGCAAAACTTTTTCCAAGTTTATTTCATTGTTATGAATGTCTGAAATGATGGCGATTTGCATAGTGGTTTAATTATAGCATGAGTAGCTAATAGTTTTCAATACTAGGCGCAAAGTTTAATAATTAGTTTTTTACTCAGCAAAAAAAACGCAGAGGCATGACATGTCTATATAGTTTTGAAAATGCGGTACATTGTCTTTTTGTTTATTTAGTGTTAAGTTGGAAATGTCGCATCCAATTAAATAGACACTGTTCCGTAGTGAACAAGCAAGATTGCGCCTGAAAATAGGGCAACTTTGCTTAAAACAATTGGACACAATCTGTCTATTTGGGTGCGACAACCAGTAGGGTTGCCTTTTTTTATTTCAAAAATCCAATTAGTAATAAATATGCCAACATTAGAAAGTGCCAAATTTGAAAAGAAAATAATGGAAATTCTCACCGTAGAATTTAAAACGGCTTTTCATCACGAGAGAGGCAAAAAAATAGTTGACATACAAGGCGTTCGAAAAAGTTTCGATTTTGTTTCTAAAAACGAAAAGCAATATATTGGAGATGCAAAATACTATAAGATGTGTCCTAATGGAAAACCGCCTCATGCTAAATTGAGCACTATTTCAGAATATGTTTGGCTACTAGAAAAAACACTAGCGGATCATAAATTTCTAGTTTTTGGTTTAGATATAAGAGTGCCAAATTATTGGCTTGATAACAAATATGGGAAACTGACAAAAGTCGCGTTTTATTTTTATGACGAGACTGGATTGAAAAGACTCAATTAAATCGAGCTTATTTATACCCAGGGTGCCTTTTAGTCAACTTGGCTATAACATATAAATTAGCCAGTATAAATTTTAAATAACAAGAAATATGAAAAAAATAGTAATAACAATTATCGGGGTAGCATTCTTTATTGGCACAATCGCAGGTGAAAATTTGAAACAACTTTCAGATTGGAGTAATACACAAGCAATAGGATTTAATTTATGGACACTATTTTGTTTGGTTGGAGTCCCTTATATTGTTTTTCTGCAATTCAAAAACAAGTTGCCAATAGAGGCTAGGAATATTAAAACAATAAAAGAAAAAGGGCTTGCTAAAATTGATAAAAATAAAATCGTGACAGGCTTGGTGGGCTTAGTATTAATTAGTTTTTCTTTTTATTGGTTTATCGTTAGACCAGAAAATATTAGAAAGGAATGTTTTGTCGAGGCAAAAAATGAAGCAGAAAATATGCTAAGAGTGGAAACAAATTTAGAAATTAATGGCTACTATTCATTTACAAAGGGCGATTACGAAAAAATTAAAAACAAAACATACAATGAGTGTCTTTTGAAAAATGGAATGAGTAAATAATTTATAAAAATATGAAAAAGAATATTCCGTGGCAAGCGTTACTCACAATTGGTTTAGTTGGTGCTATCGTGGGACGCTTTATTGGCGGAGTTGTTGGAGATGCTGTCGGCGTGCTTGGTGATATTTGTCTTTTGATTGGGATAGCCAATATGATTGTTGCTTTGATAAAAAAGAGGAAAGAAAAAAAAGCACAAACAAATACCCTAAGTAACAAAATAATAATTAAAAGCGAAAAGGTTGAAGTGGATAAAAAATCAAAAATAGATTATTTCAAATATTTTGCCAAATATGCGCCTTTTATTGTAATAATTGTTTTGATTGTCATCATTGCTATTTTCATTAATAATAAAAGTGGTCTAAAAAATACAGAACAAAATCAAGACAAACAAGGGGGTAAGGAATTTTTATTTAGAAAACAGACCGAATGTATGAATATTTGCCAAGCCATTTATGAAAATCACAAAAAGTTATTATTGACAATTGGCACAGTTTTTTCTCCAAAATATGCATATAATGAAAGTAAAAATGCCTGCTTTTATTCTGGTGGCTGGGTTGATTCGCTAGCCTCTAATACAAAGCTGGTTATAAATTGTCAAACAAATGAGGAGGTTTTAATTTTTGAAACAGATAGAAATGGCAAGGTTGTTCGCGATTGCAATACTTGCGTTGATAGTTTCGAAGAATACTCTAGACGAGAAAAAGAATATATGGAAAATGCTAATTAGCAAAAAATATAAATATAAGGAATATTCCTTGGAGAAATTACTAATTTTTCATAAAGTAGTATGAAAAGAAAAGATATGAAAAGCGAAGAGCAAATTGAAAAAATATTAAGAAATTACTTAATTAAAAAAGGTTGGACGGAAACTAGCGATCTAAGAAAAATCGGACAACATGGTTGGGATATCAAAGCTTTTCACTCTAAGTGGAGAAAGATACTTTTAATAGAATGTAAGGGTGATAGTAACTCAAAATATAATACTCAAAAAATTCATAATGCTTTTTGGATATCCATCGGACAAGTTATGGCAAGAATGGACAAGCAAGGAAATAATTCTAAAAAAGCTAGAATTTATGCTATTGGTATTCCAACGAGCTGGGGACCTATATTTAAAAGGAAGGCGAAAAAAATGGAATATGGGTGGAATTTTCTAAAGTTAAGGATATTTCTAGTCAGTGAAAATAAAAAAGTTGAAGAAAAAACATATAAGCAATTTTTAAAAGTTACCTAGGATAAAAAGATGACAATTTGGGAAAAACTTGTAAAAGCTCAAAAGAAATTTGAAAATCGTGAACCGATTGGAATTGACTTGCCTCAAAAAATATCAAACTTTTTCAATTCAATTAAAATAACGTGGTTACACGTTTTCGTTTTTATCACTGCTATTATGACCGTTGTGTTTGTGGCGACCATTTTTGTTATGATATTATTGTTTTTCCCTAATTTATTTAAAACAGAAGTTTCTTTCAATGGTATAGGCGAAAAAGTATCAAATAAAAGTAGTGATGATGCAAAAACAAATGATGACGTAGCAGAAAAATCTCCCAAAGCAACAAATGAAAACTGTAATTCGATTATCCTAAAACTTCAAGGACCATTAGTGCCACACATTGGATCAAATTCATCAATTTTTTCGTCAGATGAAGAACAAACTTCTTCCGAAGATATTTGTTATGAAATTGAAGTCGCCGACAAGGATGAAAAAATAAAAGCTATCATAGTAGAAGTTGATTCTCCTGGTGGAATTCCTTTGGCTGCTGAAGAAATAGAAAAATGTATAGGAAGGTCATATAAACCAGTCTTAGCTTATGTCAGGTCGACTGGAACATCCGCAGCTTATTGGGCAATAACAAGCGCTGATAGGATTTTTGCCTCATCACTTTCAGATATCGGTAGCATCGGAGTGTATATTTCATATCTAGACAATGTCAAGAAAAATGAAATGGATGGCTTGAAATATCATCTGTATTCGACTGGAAAATTTAAAGATATGCTTAGCTCCGATAAGCCAACAACAAAAGAGGAAGAAATATTGATAATGGAGCAATTGCAAAGTGCGCATGATATTTTTGTAAATGCCGTATCAGAAAACAGAAAAATTGGAATTGAAACGGTTAGAAAAATATCCGATGGGCGGGTTTTCGATGGCGAGCAAGCAAATTTAATCGGACTTATTGATCAAATAGGCGGACTATTTGAAGTGAAAAAGTATATAGAAAATAATTATTTAGACAATTCAAAAATAGAGACTTGCGAGTGGTAAATTTATTAAAGTAGAATTTTTATAAAACAAATATTTTATTTCAAGCTCCAACTTTTCAATTCATTCTCTAAATTTCTTATTTCCACTTTTTCTGCCAGCCCCTGCTCTTTTTCCGCCTACTTTTGCAATAGTATTAAAATTTGGTGCAAGCAAATAAAAAAAACCAGTCAAAGCGGGACTGGCACCGAGAGGATTATTTATTTGGAAAATTAATTGCTTGCGGACAAGCAAAGCAAGAGAAAGCACGCAGTTTATGTTTTCTTACAAACTCAATGCAAGCTTTCATAAAGACACAATCGACGCTTCGATGAGCGCTTGCATCTTCAAGTCTAATTCCGCGCGATATTCTCATCAGAATAATCAGATTTCCTGATTCAATTCTGGTATATCTTTTCCATAATTTGATTTCATCATCTAAAATTGAAACTGGCGATACGATTGGTCTTCGTGGAATTTTTGGCAGAGATTGTTGTCTCTTCCAGTCAATTATTTTCCAACCAACCCATGCGCTGAGAGTTATGTTGCAGACGGATTTTGTCCAAGCTCTCATGGATAAACCGCTTTTGATGAGATCATTTTTTTCTATGGCAGTCAACCAAATCCGTGGATTTCTGGCCATAGATCGCACAGCCCGATGTCGCTCTTCTGAATTATGTTTAGTTTTATTCATCTTATTGCCCTCCTTTTTTGAAAGAACTATTTTTTTATTTTCTAAAACTTTTTAAAATTGCGAGATCTTTTTCCATTTCAGCATATTCAGTTTCCAAGATCATGTCAAGATTATTTTTTTTTGCAAAATTGACAATATTTTGAAAAGCTTTTTGACCAATCTGACCTTTGCCAATATGCTCATGGCGATCTTTTCTGGAATTTAATTCTGTCTTGCTATCATTAGCATGAAATAGTTTTATATTTTTTAAATTTAATTCTTTGTCGATACGCGAAAGAGTTTTTTCAAAATTAGTCCAATCGTAACCGGAAGCGAAAGAATGTTGAGTGTCAAGACAAATTCCCGCCAGCGCTTTATTATTTACTCCGTCAAGAATAGTTTTTAAATCAGCAAGTGAACTGCCAATGATTTCTCCGGCACCAGCACTATTTTCCAAAAGTAATTTTGTTTCGCCGGTATAATTAAGCAAAGTTTTTTGTAGCATTTTTATGACTATTTGAATTGCTTCGTCATGTGTCATGCCTTTGGCCGATCCGAGATGAGTCATAATATATTTTGCACCAACAAGACTTCCGCGTTCCAGTTCATCGCGAACGATATTAGTTGAATTATAACGGATTTTATTATCAAGCGAGGCAAAATTTATATAATAGGGCGTGTGAATATAAGTCGCTTTGATTTTAAATTTTAAAGTTAAAGCTTTGAATTGTTCACAAATTTCCGGTGTCAATTCTGGTGCTTTTCCGCCACGCGGGGAGCGAGTGAAAATTTGCATTATTTCACAACCTAAATCAGAGGCTCTTTCAGGAGCATTGATAATTCCACCAGCAATTGAAATGTGAGCGCCAATATACATAATCATATTCTAGCACGCTTTGCATTTTTTAAAAAAGATAGTATAATTTAAATATAATTTTTTAATAATAAAAAGTATGATTGGAATTATTGTGTTAGTCGTTGTGGTAGTTTTAGCTTTGGGTTTGGTGGGAATGTATAATGGACTGATTAAATTAAAAAATAGAGTGGATGAAGCGTGGAGTGATATCTCCGTGCAATTAAAAAGACGCTATGATTTAATTCCCAATTTAATTAGCACTGTGAAGGGTTATGCTGCACATGAGAAAGGAGTTTTTGAAAAAGTGACAGAGGCAAGAACGAAAGCGATGGGAGCGGGAAATGCAACAGATAAAGCGGAAGCAGAAAATGCTTTGAGTGGAACATTGAAAACGCTTTTTGCCGTTTCAGAAAATTATCCAGAGTTAAAAGCGAATCAAAATTTCTTAGAATTGCAACGAGAATTAACTGATACGGAAGACAAAATCATGGCTTCACGCAGATTCTATAATGGCAATGTACGCGACTTCAACACAAAAATTGAAGTTTTCCCAACCAATTTTTTGGCCGGCGCTTTGAATTTTACCAAACGAGATTTTTTTGAGATGGCCGAAAGCGAAAAAGAAAATGTAAAAGTGGAATTTTAATTTAATTATAGGGTAGAGACGAGGCAATGCCTCGTCTCTACGGGTGATAAATAATAAAAAAATGGAACTAAAATTAAATAAAAAAAATATCACAGGAACAGTGTTAGTTATTTTTTCGCTAAGCGTTATATTTTATAGTGCTTATTTTTTTGGACACAGAGAGGCGGAAAAGAGATATGCCAAAGAGTTGCAATTGCAAGTGCTGAAAAATATCGCTGAAGAGACAAAAAATATCGAAAAAGCAAATTTGCTAAATGAGGTAGCAGATGAAAGTTCATTTGCAGAGTTTCAAAAAGCTCTTGATCCAGTTTATGCTATTTGTGAAATCAAAGAGGGGACTATTAAAACTATCAATAGCAAGAGTGTCATAAAAAAAGGCGATATCAATTGGCTTGAACCAAAAAATCTGGGAAATCTTGGATTGACTGGAGAAAAAGTTTATGCGGGTTGTGTCGGCGATGAAAATTCAGAATATGTTGGTTATAGTTCTTCCGGAATAAAATATATAAAATCGGGAGAAGTGGTGACGGGAAAATATGCCGGTTATGATTTTATTGTGGTCGCTTCTGATATTCGCGAAGGTCCTGGCAATGGTATGTTTTTTAGAATTTTGAAAAAAAATAACGACATTGTTTTTATTGCTAATCAAAATTATGGCTTGGAAGAATATGGGCAAGAGTTAATAAAAAAGTTTTTTACACAAGGCGTAGCCAATCGCGTGTTTGATGCTGGCATAACAATTGAAGAATTAGATTATCCGGCTGAATTAATCGGGGAAAATAAGCGACAAGTATTGACAAGAGATCAATATGCTAAAGCGTTTTTTGTTGATGCTAAACTTAAAAAAGTTTTTGTGAGTGAAAAATACGGACAAGCTTGGATGACCGATGTGGCAAACTTGGGCGATGGTGATCCGACGCCTTTTGAACTTAATAAATACAAGGATTATTCCGGCAATATTGGATATTATGATATTTTTGATCGTTATGGATTTTATTTTAAATCTCCTGATGGAACAGCGGTAGCCTATAAATTAAAATTGGATATTTTTAATGTGCAAGAAAGAGTGGGGAAATTGGATGTTGTTTGGAATTCTGGCAAAAAAAATACTATTGATTTTGAAGAAAATCCTTCTGGTTGCGGTGGTGGAAAATATGTCTATGACGAAACAGCGGAAACTAATCTAGAAACAGATTTAATTGCGGTGGGAAAAACTAGCCAAGGAGATTTGATTTATGGTTATAAAGATACGAGCTTGAAAGGTTTTATGAAAATGTATGATGAAACATATTTTGTAGAAGAAGGAAAAAATAAAAAAAATCCAGAAGAATTTTTAAAAGAAAATCCCAAAGTTTTTTGGCAAGATCCTTTTGGTCGGATTTTGGCTTTTTATAATACCACTTTTATTTCTCCTGTCGAATGTGGCAAGCCGGTGATTTATCTTTATCCAAAAAAGGCGATGAATATTTCCGTGAAAGTTGCACCAGGAAATGGTTTGAGTTTTACTGATCCGGAATATGGAACTGGATGGAATGTTTTTTCTGATACAAAAAGCAATCTCACAAATCTAGTTGATGGAAAAAAATATCCTTATCTTTTTTGGGAAGGTTCTGGTAGTATTTTCTATGAAACACCGCAGCAAGGTTTTATTGTTTCAACAAATGAGTTAGATGGATTTTTCAATAATACGCTTGCAAAATTAGGATTAATTGAAAAAGAAATTGCAGACTTCAAGGAATTTTGGCTTCCCAAAATGCAAGAAAGTAAAAAGCCTTATTATTTTGTCACTTTTCTTTCCAAACATTATATCGATCAATTAGCACCGCTTGCAATTAGTCCAAAGCCAGATACGACGATTCGGGTGCTGATGGATTATCAAGGTTTGGATAATTTTAAGACCGTGCCGGAATTGAAAATAAAAACTCCCAAAAGATCTGGTTTTGTTGTGGCAGAATGGGGCGGTATGCTAAAAAAATGAAAAAAAAGTTTATTATTGGTTTGGGAATAATTTCTGTTTTAGTTTTAGTTTTAGTTTTTATTATTTTTAGTAGCGCAAAAACAAGCTCACTTGATATCTTACCGAGCAAACAAAAGGAAACAATTTCACAAGAAGTTGTTTCTTTTGTTTCTCCGCATCATTTGGTTGCCAAAGAAATAATTGAAAATATTTTTCAAAAAGTAGCTGAGAAAAATAAAAATATTTCAGTCGAATCAATTATTCTAGTTAGCCCTAATCATAAAAATGCGGGCAATGGTTGGGTGGCGGTTTCTGGTGAAGCGCGAAATATTGAAAATGCAATAGTTGAGCCAAATACTAAACTCGTGGAATTTTTAGTGGCTGAGAAATTGGCTTATCGGCAAGATGAGATTTTTCATGGTGAACATGGTATTGAAAATTTGTTGCCGTATGCCAAAAAATATTTTCCTCAAGCAAAAATAACTTCGTTAATGATTGGCGATGGTTATCCTGACGCCAAAGCTCAAATACTGGCAGAAAAATTAGCTGGATTTGATAAGCAAAAAACTATCTTAATTCTTTCAGCTGATTTTTCTCACTATGTCGGAAAAACTATTTCCGAGTTTCATGATCAAAAAGCTATTTCCGTGCTGTCTAATTTAGAATTAGAAAAAGCCAAAAATATGGATATTGATTGTCCTGGCGGATTATATTTATTGATGAAGTATTCTGCTTTAAAAAAATGCGAGCAATTTAATTTAGTAGATAATTCTAATTCAGCAAAAATTTATAAGCAAGATTTTATTGCAGAAAATACTAGCTATATTACTGGCTATTATTCCACCGGAACTAAAAAAATAATAGAAAATATTAGTTTATTTTTTGCTGGCGATGTAATGCTTGATCGTCAAATTAGAACAGTCATGAAAAATAAAAGCGTTGATTTTTTGACTGAAAAAATGAAACGAATCTTTCTCGGACCAGACGAAATAATATTTAATCTCGAGGGACCGGTAACTAATAATAATTCCGTTTCACAAAATACTATTCCGGGAGAAAAAAATCACACCAGTTTTACTTTTGATTTTGAAACTACAAAAAACTTTCTGAAAAATACAAAAACCAAGACTGTTTTTCTGGGCAATAATCATATTTGGGATTTTGGTCAAGTTGGGTGGGATGAAACAAGAAATTTTTTAGCAAAAAATAATATTAGCTATTTTGGCGATGCAAAAAAAATCAATGAGTCAGCTATTAAAAAAATATCCGGCAAGAAAGTGGCTTTTGTGGCATTTAATCAATTTTTGGGCAATAATTCTGATGTTGTTTCGGCGAATATTTCCGAGCTTAAAAAAACAAATGATTTCGTTGTGCTGTATGCCCATTGGGGAATAGAATATGCCAGAACAGAAAATGAAAAACAAAAAACACTGGCACATAATTTTATTGATGCCGGAGCAGATCTTGTTATTGGATCGCATCCGCATGTTGTGGAACCAATTGAAATCTATAAAAATAAAGCGATTTTTTATTCCTTGGGTAATTTTATTTTTGATCAATATTTTTCTCCAGAGACAATAGAAGGACTTGCGGTTGGCGTGTCGATGCAAGATGATAAGCTAGATTTTTATCTTTCCCCTTTAAGTTTAAATCGCGACGGAAGCACGACAATCTCAGCTGGCAAAAAGAAAGATGATTTGCTTTTTTGGTTGGCGGAAAATAGTAATATTTCTTCCGAGTTAAAAAATGATATAAAATCTGGGCACTTTCAAATAAATAAAAAATAAGCTATAATTTAGAAGAAAGCTAGTGGGTTAATTTTTTCTATAAAATTTTTATGGCAACTCTCTATGATCAAGCAGATAGAAATACGCGACTGACCTGGTTTTATATTACCGGCTTTTTGATTTTCGTGATTGCTGTCGGCTATGTTTTTGCTGGAGCAATGGGCAATAGTGCTATTCTTTATGGTGCGGTTATTTTTTCGGTTGTGATGAGTTTTGGTTCGTATTGGTGGAGTGATAAAATAGTGCTGGCGATGAGTTCGGCGAAAGAAATTGAGCATGAAAAAAATAAAGAGATTTATCATCTCGTGGAAAATCTTTGTATCACCGCTGGTCTACCTATGCCAAAAATTTATATCATTGAGGACACAGCGATGAACGCTTTTGCCACTGGACGCGATCCGGCTCATGGCGTCATTTGTCTCACGACCGGAATTATTAGTCGCCTGAAAAAAAATGAGCTGGAAGGTGTGATTGCTCATGAGCTTTCACATATTGGCAATCGGGATATTTTGCTTTCCACTGTCGTCGTTGTTTTGGTTGGTTTCATAACGCTTTTGGCGGATTGGTTTCGTAGTTGGACATTTTGGGGTGGAGGAAGACGCAGTCGCAGTAGTGATGGCGAAGGCAATCAATTGCAAATGGTTTTGTTTGTTTTGGCGATTGTTCTTTCTATTCTTGCTCCAATTGCTGGAGTGTTGATGCAACTAGCAATTTCGAGAAAGCGAGAATTTTTGGCGGATGCTGATGCGGCATTGCTCACGCGTTATCCAGAAGGTTTGGCGAGTGCACTAGAAAAAATTTCAAAAGATACCGAACCACTTGAAGCGGCGAATCGAGCAACGGCACATCTGTTTATTGCTAATCCATTCAAAGGAAAAAAAGTAACAAAACTTTTTATGACCCATCCACCGATTGAAGATCGTGTGAAGGCTTTGCGGGGAATGGAAGTGAAATAATTATTTAAACTAAAAATATAAATAAAATGCCCACAAAAAAACCAATAAAAAAAACTAATTTAAATTTCAAAATATTTCTCACAAGTTTATTTTTAATATTATTCTTTTCTCTTTCGATATCTGCAATTGCAACCGCAGCAACTTGTGGTGATGGTATTTTTGAGTTTGATTCTGGTGAAGAATGTGAACTTAATTTGCCGATTAGTCCGCCTGTGTGTGGCGGTGGTGCTTGTGATCCAGTAACTTGCAAATGTTCAAGTTATGGGACTACTACAACGCCAACACCAACAGGCTCAGCTTCTTTTTCCGCCAACAAAACTTCTGGCACCACCCCATTAACAGTCAATTTCACACTCACCAATGGCACAAATTGCATAAACTATTTGTGTGACACAGGAGTCGGAACACAAGCTTATGTCTATGAAAAATCTTTTTCTTGTGCTTATGTTTCAGCTGGAAGTTTTACGGCTAGTATTTCTTGCAACGGAAATGTACTTAAAAAAATAATAACAGTGACTGGAACTGGAGCGACAGCAACGCCGACTCCGACGATAACTCCAACCCCGACAGTACCAAAACCAAGACCCTTAGAATATTTAACTATACACGCTCCTTATTCTCGTGCAGTAGAAAATAGCGGTCAAAAAATAGGAGGAAAGGATACCTATTCTTTTGCAAATACAAAAGAATCTCATATCGGATACACACCATATTTTAGAGTATTTATTCCGCCCGGAACAGTCTCGATGGATTTGTTAATTCAAGATGGATACAGAGAGCACAAGGCAGTGGCTCAGTACAAAATTCCACCAATAGGATCGCCTCAAGAGCCAACGGAAGGTTATGATTTTGGAACTAAATATAGGATAAAAGAATTCGAAGCTCATCAGCGTTGGATTACAAATACAGGTGAGGGCAATCTATATATTGCTAACGATGCCTTTTATCCTGAATATCTTCCTGTTTCTGGCGGTGGGTGGTTATATGTGAATGTTTATGGTATGGAATCAGTACCTTATTATACTAATTTTACCGTACAGGTTGACACAAAAACCTACAACGCCTGGTGGGACAAATACATCAAAGACGAAGCTGGTTGGAATACATACATTGAAAATGTAGAAACATATATTGATCCCACAATCGAAACTAAAACCCCAACCTGCAAAGCTAATTTCTCCAAAACTGACATAACCGCACCCGGCGAATCAAAACTTTCTTTCAGTTCAGAAAACACAACCAAACTAATTGGTTCTTGCACAGGACCATGGCCAATTAAAGAATTAGACTTACCACTAAGTTATACTAATTATCCTTTTCCTTTTACAATCAATCAAACTGGAACAGAAACCTGCACCTTCACGCCATACAATGGAGCAACTAAGGGAGCAGATTGCTCGGCAACTGTAACAGTCAAAAATTCAACTACTAGTAACACAGAAGAAAAGCCGATCTGCGAAAGTCTAA
>Ga0194062_1000199_pt1 | contig 25151 bp, 23 predicted proteins | sample SepL2225m_MetaG_FD_155481 | JGI IMG/M metagenome (GOLD analysis project Ga0194062, IMG submission 155481) | Anoxic zone freshwater microbial communities from boreal shield lake in IISD Experimental Lakes Area, Ontario, Canada - Sep2016-L224-25m | ecosystem: Environmental > Aquatic > Freshwater >... | reverse complement strand
ACCAGGAATAACAGTATCAGGATCAGGAGTTGATGAAACAATTCTACTACTACTAGAAAGTTTGTTGAATATAAGCACTGAAACCTTTGCCAATGGAACAGATACATTCATGAATAATTGATAGAACATGGACATGTGTCTAACATCTTCTGTGTATACTGTTGTTGGATCTGAAATAATTCTGTCAATGAACAATGTCAGACGCTTGATCTTTATTATCAATGGACTAGGCCTATCTAAATCACCGTTTATTCCTGCTGCAGATGCTGCTGCTGCATCCAGAGTTGCTTTCAACTCAATCTGGGTCAGCATAATATCACGAACATATATGCAAGTAGTAATCATTTCATTTTGTGGTATAGCATCTGGTGGTTCAAACATTCCATATAACTGGTCATCTGCTGCTAGTATCCACCTTCTGCTGGGTAATGCTATAAAAAACATATATATCATGTTGGTCATTTCACGACATGCTGTCTCTATAATGGAATGCAATTTAATCTGTGTTAAATTTCTCGGTTTCGAATAATACAGAACAACTGCGTCACTCAGTTTTTTTCTATTAGCAAAGGTGAACTTAATTCGTCCAGTGTCAATATTAGGTTCGCCTCCTGTAAAAGCAATAACAGTTTTCATGTCTCTAATAAAATCACGCCCATTGGGAATGCCTTGATGAGCAAGCAACAAAGTTCCAGTCTTAATGAATCCCAAGACAATCCATACCCGCTTTCTCAGTTCTATGTCCTCATCACTGAGATTGGTAGTGGTAGCATCGTAAGTCACCCCAAGCATTGCACCCAAACACACTGGAAACATGGGGTCAAGGTGACCCTCCAGCTCTGCATCAGAATCGCTACCATCTTCCTCATCTGGCTCTGCGTCCACCTGCGCCACATCGCCAAGCGCGGCCTCTGGAACGAGCGCCATCGCCACGGAAGAAGAAGAGGAAGCGGACTCTGCGCCAGGGACAACAGAGAGCAGGGGGTCCCTCCTGCGTCTGCGCAAGATACTGGCCATATCTTCTTCTCGGCTCATGGCCTGGAGTGGTCCTAAATACACCCAGGACATACAAAAAGATGCCCCATATCGCTGAATCCAGCGAGGACAACCACGCCATGGCGACGACAGGCAGCACAGTCGCCCCAGGAGCATCAGGCGGCAGCAAGACATCGGCGATAGCCGGCGCCGGAGTAGCATCAGCCTACGAAAAGGCAATCAAACTGGACGCAGGAGTAGCATCAGCCTACGAAAAGGCAATCAAATTGGACGCAGGAGTAACATCAGCCTACGAAAAGGCAATCAAATTGGACTTCAGCCTGCACCCCCTGAACGCAGACGAGGCCGCCACCTGCAGGGGAATGGTGGAGCGCGAGCGGGGGTCGCGGCTGACGCTGATGCCGACGCACCACATGAACGCATTCGGCGACCTCACTGGCTTCAAGTTTGAATGCCCCACAGGGTCGCCGGGTGCGTGCCTGCCAATCTCGCGGCGCATGTTCTTCGGGCACACGGCGACGCAGGCGATCGACGGCGAGGACGTCATCATGCGGCTCATGGCACATGAGCAGGAGAACAGGGCGACGATGCTGCGCTTCCTGCAGTCAGTGGAGACGACAGCGTCGCCAGCGCTGCTGGACTGCATCCCAGACAACAACGACGCCTTCACGTCGCACGGACTGCTGCGGGGCACGGACCTGCGCACGGTGGAGTGCAAGCAGTGGATGCCAGAGGTGCCAGAGTCCATCGGCATCTATCACGCGTACATGCGGGGGTACAACCGGGACGTGCGCGCCCACAAGATGTTCCTGTGCTGCAGCGGGGGGCTCGAGAAGGCTAGCGACGCCTTCTGCAACCTGATGATCGACGTGGGGGACAAGTGCACTGCCCAGGAGGTGGTGGACAGCGAGGAGGCGTGGTGGCTGCGCAAGGCGTGCTCGCGGGCGCGCTGCAGGCTGCTCAAGGGGCTTGCAGACGCGTTCGGGCTGCGCGTGCAGCATATCCAGGCATGCGCATTCAATAATAAACAAACCTCAGCCCCCCTTTCTGCCACTGACGCTTCTGTGCTCTCTCTCTCTCTTTTGCAGGACATCCAGTCGCATACCACAACGGGAATGGCAATCGCCAGCACCGACACGGTGGAGCACGATTTGACACGCGTCGGCGGGACGGTCGCGGTGTACAACGGGTGCTGCGACACGACCCGTCCATTCAACGGAATCCTGACGCGGATGCACCCTGCCGAAGGGCTGTGGCTGTTCAAGGGCGCGGCGCGGGGTGAGGGGTTTGGGTCCATCTACGGCGACGGGCGCGTCTGCGGCGCGTTCCCCACGATGCAGCCAGCTTCCTCGCGCGCCAGCGCCATGCCCACCGGGGACGCAGAGTGCATCGTGAGGCTACACCCAAAGGCGCGAGCGGGCGTGCAGCGGTACATGTGCTTCGACGAGGCGTACTTCAAGACGCTCGAGCGCATGCAGTGGGACAGAGACAACGGCTTCATTGAGCTCATGCCCATAATTGTAGGGCTGCCCTGAAGATTAAAAAAAAGGAGCACATTCCCGCTGTGTGCGCCTGGAGGGTCAAGGAGCCTGCCAACAAAACAAGCCTGAGATGGACCAACCCTACCCAAAGACGTTTCTTGACGCCATCATGGAGACAATCCAGTACGTCGAGCGATGCAGGCACGACGACGCCATCAAGAAGGGCGACGTGCTGGACAGCATGGAGAACAGGCTCAGCTTCATGCTGCGCAAGATGGTGGCGCACCCGACGAGCACGTCATTCAGCATCTTCAGGCGGGATGCCTAGGCAAATAAACAAAGAGATCAGAAATCTGCAAGCGCCTCCGCTGCCCTGGGCTCGCCACCCCTTTGCTGCTGCTGCTGCTGCTGCGCGTGAAGATGCTGTTGCTGCATAGAGTCTACAGTACACACAGAAGCAGGTATCACAACACCAGCGGGCGCACGGTTGGAGGGCTTGGAAGGCTCCCACGAGGCGTCCCCCTCGTCCTCGCAGACCACGAGCCCCAGCTCGGCGTCGACGTCCATGTCCTCGTCTTCAGCACCCTGCTGCACCAGGGGCGTGGCGAGGATCGTGGTGACCTCTGTGGCCTCGCTGAGCTGGGCGTCGAGCTCGCTCATAACCCTCTCGGCGTCCTCGAGACCAGCGCCGATGCCAGCGTTCTTCATGGCCTGCGAGGACATACGCAGCGACTGCATGAGCTCCTTGTCCAGCTCGCTGCTGCGGAGCGCGTCGAGCTGCTTGTCGACGAGCAGCAGCCCCCCTCGCAGGCGCTCCAGACGCTGCCGCGCGCGGCGACGCTCGACCAGCTTGACGCGCGCGCCCTGCACGTCCCCAGCCCGCCGCCGCGAGAGCGCCTCCTTGCCTAGCGCCGTGCACTCGATCGCAGTGGTCTCCTCGCGCCCCAGGAGGCTGCGGCGACACGACTCAAGTGTGTCCTCGGCGTCGCCCAGATCGTCCTCGTCGAGGCGTGGAATGAAACGCGAGCGGATGGACATGAATGTCCCTGCCAGCGTCTCCAGCAGGCAGTTCATGCGCGCGTTCGCCCGGAGCGCGCGCGGTGGGCTCAAATACGCGGTGGTGCAGAAAATGGGAAAGACCACGTGCATGAAAAAGACAGCAGATGATTTTTTTCGCGGCGTGAAAAAGGACAGCGAGCCCAGATGCCAAGGGATGATCCAGTATAAAAACAAATTGTAGGCACATGTTCCGCACGATGTCGCGATCTACATCAGACGAGCCCATACCCCCCCCAGCAGAGCAACAAGAGCCACAGCCAGCAGCCACCAGAAGCACCAGGCACGTTGAAGACAGCGACGAGTGGAACGTGGACCAATTCCGCGACATCAGCAAGATGCCACTGCACAATATGCAGAAGAACCTCTCCTACATCAAGCGCAAGTGCAAGGCGCAGCTGGACGCGCTGAACGCCATGCGTGGACGCGAGGAGGTCGACAAGGAGCAATATGCAGAGGTTGTCAAGGCCTTTGTGGCAGCCGAGCTTGAGCTCACAGAGCGCAGGGCCTTTGACGCGGCCAAATGCATAATTGAGATGGAGAACGACACTGGCATGCTGCAGACCAAGGGCAATGACACAGAATCTATAAACTCATGGACAGTGGAGCACTTTGTAGCGCGCAAGAAAGAAACAGGAAGTGCGCGCTATCAGCGTAGAGAGTTTGCCATATTCATCAATGAAGAAACAATCAGACACTACAAAGGAGTTAATGGAGAGAATACTAATCTGAGCTCCAACAGCGATCCGCATGTATGGCTGCAGCTGCTGCATTCTGTGTATATGTCTCTGATCATGGAATGCACAGAAAACACACGCATGCGGCAACAGCGGAGCGACAGCAGTGACGTGCGCAACTTCATCTTCATGAGGGAGGCAGAGGGACCAAGCTTCATTCAGGCACTGCAGACAGCTGCCGCGGACGCAACTGAACAACATAGGGTAAGACCCCCCGAAATGGAAGCAGTGGCTCTGTTTCCAGGCGTGAGTGACACAGACTTGGGCGCTGCAGCTGCAAACTCATTCTCATTTGATGCAGGAGACGGTTACAAGCTCAAGTACAGAGAGGCGTATCTGTCAAACAGAAACACACAGGTCAACGAAAAAATGCGCAACATGGCCCCTAAGAATAGCATGGTAAATGAAGAGACCAACAAATTTTTCAATGAAGACATAGCACCAAAAACATATGCACGTTGGGGAGAAATTGAACTCAACCTGCATGGCAGCACACATTTCATCCGGTTCCTGCGCGCCCCAAAAAAGACAAATTATGTAATGGTGTACCCGTTCTATGGTATAGCAAAACCAGGAAATGAAACACAAGACTTCAGAAACAAGAGTTACAATGTGTATTCCCTATTTCCATATGCTGTCAAAACCCCATGGATCCCTGGACGAACAGCTGTGGCACGGTTGTCTGAGGTTGATGTAATGGTAGAGGCTATGCAGACCATCAAAGTGTTACGAGATAGTGAAGTAGATTATGATGAAACAACTAAAAGGGACTATATTGAATTGAAGGACAATGAAGAGGTAAAAGACCTGATTAAAAATGGCAAGCCCATGAAGGACAAGGTGCGAGTATACTACAGCGTGCAGGACGAGTACTTTGGTCAGTGGGCAGTGTGGTTTGTGTACTATGAGTCACAGATCATAGGGGTGCAGCTCTACTACCCTTCGCTAGCGATGCTTCACGCAAACAAGCAATACAGACGCCGCGAGATATTCAACGTGAACGGCACGCCGCACAGGCACTGGACCTCCGTGCCGCGGACCTACCACAGCGTGAACGCCATTGAGTGGCCGAGCATCAATGTGCAGGTGATGTCAAGATGGTACTTGATGGCAGGACTCAACGGCACGTATGAGCCTGTTTACAACGACGACACCGGATGGACGTGGAAGAACACGCGGTCGCAAATGTGGTTAGGGACAGTCTCTATGACAGCAGAGGGTGCAATAGTCTTAATTCCAAAAAATGAAGGCCAGAACACTCAACCGCGCATGTGGGCATTCTATAGCAACCAACGCGCCTTTGCGTGGGTCAACACCATAACGCCACTCAACGTCACCAGACGGTGGACTAACTTTTCACATATCCAAGACAGGAACACTGTCAGGATCAACATCAATCCAGTGATGCTGCCTGTGTCCATAGGCAACGCACAAACTGCAAAGGGGCCTGCCCCACACACGACCCCTGACGTTCACCTTGGCGCTGTGATGGAGAGCCTGGGGGAGATTCGACGGGCGCTGAATCACGCAGCGTTGCTGAAGAATCAACCAGCCGAGCTATAGAAGAGAAATGCAAAGAATCTGAGCAGAAGCGGGCCGCGACAGGAACGGCGCGCGAGAACCACGGCCCTCCAATGCAGTCAAGCTTGGCGTGGCGCACAGTGGCCTTCCAGATGCTGCAAAAGGGCTGCCCCCTGGCGCGCCTGCGGATATCTGGGACGGCGAACCGCCGCACGGCCTCGAGCACAGGCGCCCCAAAGAGCGCCTGTGGCCGCAGGAGGAACAAAAGATTAAAGATCAGAAGCGAGTTGTCCTCGCGCGCGCGAGTTCCGTAGTAGGTGCGGTTGAGGATGGGGATGCCCTGATTGTGCTCCACCAGTTCCTCACACTCGCCGTCGCGCTCGAACGCGATCCACCGAAAGACCAGCCGCCTGTAGCGCTCGTCCTCCACGACGAGCGAGCGCAGCAGAGGCCACAACACAGGAAAGACGCCTACGTATCGCATGTAGCGAGAGATGTCCTGGTCCTTCTTTGTGGGGCTGAACACCCTGCAGTAGTCGTGCCTGACCTCCAGCAGATCCGCCTCACTGCGCGACAGGAAAAAGTCCACGATGGCAGCCCACTCGTCCGCATGTTCACTGAAGAAGCGCACAGGACGCAGCCCGAGCATCCTGCGGCACACATAGCGCACAGGGAAGTCGTAGAGGTCGACGAGCCGATCCGCGACACCTGCGAGGAGGCGCTCGAGGTTGGCGCCACCACGCCCGCCGTCGGCTCCATCAAACAGAGGGGCATAGAGGGCTGTCATGCGCTGGTTCCAGATCTCCTTGGGCGCGTCAACAAGCTCTGACATGTAGAGCAGGTGGAAACGCGAGAAGCTCACCCCCCTAGCGAAGCCCTGTAGCGTGAAGAGCAGGTAGAGGCAGTGCCCAGTGAGCAGATTCAGCACTCCATCATAGATGTGCAGACCCTTTGGGTTCTCCTTGCGTGTGATGGGGCTGCGCCGCTCGAACCAGACAGCAACAATGTTCAGCAGCACGAAGCACAACGCAACAAACACTTTACGAACAGAAGGGCGCATCCCAGAGCAGTCAACTGTGTTGAAGTTCAGCAGGCAGCGATGCAGGTAGTAGCCCACAAGCCCTCCAAGCTCCTCTGTGTGGAAGTTGTTTGCAGCCCTGTCAGGACGATGCCTGACGACCCCCCCGCGCCTATATGCCACCACTGCGCGTTCAGGAACCAGCCCCTCAATGCACATCCACCCTATGCGAGCGCTTGCATCCATGATGTCATTGCAGTGGCTGCAGCAGGGGTACTCCAAGTTCAGGTCAGTTGGCGGCGCCTCACGATCACCTGCTAGCTTACACATGCGCTGTAGCAGCCTCTGGAGCGGAATCCCTGAGGCTGGGGGGGCCCACGACGCCCTGTACTCTGACTTCTTGTTCTTGCTATTCTCAAAGAAGACAGAATTGGAATCATCTAATGTGTCATAACCAGGAAGAACAGGCATGGGAGCAAAACCCCCTGTGTTCACCACATGCTGTTCAACGCGAGACCACGCATAGCGAATGGCGGAGTGACGCTGCGCATGCGGAATCACGTGGGACATCTCTATGTAACCAGCAAACTGGCTGGGGGGGATATTCTCGGCCTGCAGCGCGAAGAACTGCGCGTTGACCAGGTAGACGCGTACACACTCACGATTGACAAGCATGACGTCGCCAGGCAGCAGCGGCGCCCTGCATGACATGCAGCAGCCGAAATTACAGAGCCTGCCTACGTCGGCCATGCACAACCACACTATTGGAGAAGGAAAATTGCATTTAATAACAGCCAGTCTCATCACAAAGAAGCATCAGACGTAGCATCAGGTTGCAGCGACTGAGGCGGAGGCGGGCGACGGCGACGGGGAGCGGGAGGCAGGGGGGTGGGTTGCTCGCCCCGCACAGCGCCAGAGATGGATAGCATGGGCTCCTCCACTGGCTCCTCTTCGCGCTTCACAATGTCTGCTGCTGCAGCTGCACCATCTTCCACCATCAGCTCTATTGGCTCAACAGGGCTGGCGTACATGCTGGGCTCAGCAGCCCCTGCAAACATGTTGGGCCCAGCATCCTGCAGCCCAGACAGCACATCCTCCTCTTCTGCGACCGCCAGCAGGGCTGGGGCGGAAACAGCGAAGCGCGAGAGGAAGCTCACCCCCGCCTTGGCGCGCTTTGGCTGGGCCCTGCCTGCAGCGTCATCCTCGTCGTCAATGAAGACATTATCTGGATGCACAAAACCACATGGCGGCGGCATCGAGAAGACGTCCATGGCGTCCTGCAGGCCATGCAGGCCGTCGCGAAACTCGAGCCCAAGATGCGGACGCCACGCGCCCCCGAACCCATCAGCTCCTGGTTTACAGAGGAAATTATTTGCACCAATGATGGCACCATTCCTATCTCGCGCCAAGGTTATGTTACGGCCCATAGTATTTCCCCCAGGAGCAGAGAGGAAGCAGGGCTCAAACGTCATATCGAGGTGGTTGAGCTTGAGGCTGTTCACCATGTCGTTGTTGTAGTACTCCTTGTCGCCGTACTTGCGGAACATGACCTGGGTCCGCCCAATGTGCCAGTAGCCGTGCTGCTGCCAGTAGTATGGCTGGTCGAGCTTCACCTCGTGCCGCAGCACCATGCCATGGGTCGTCACATCAGGGCGTGCCTGCAGGTCGAAGATGTCGGGCACCAGCTGCCACACGTGAGTGCAGTCGACATTAGCGAACCCCCCAGCCTGGTTCATGATGATGTCCTGACGGCTCACGTTCTTGTAGTAGTGGTTGAGCGTGTACCCCTCGTTGTACGGGATGGGCATGGGCTTGAGACGGAAGACGAGATCGTCTCCAGCGTTGATCTCGTGGAAATGCCAGTAGTTGACGATATTGCGCTCCTTGCCGTCAATCACGAGAGTCCCAGCAAAGGTCACTGGCCAGGTGGCAGCCGACAGGCCTGTCTCGTCCTGCCCGCCCTGCTTCTCTGAGCCGCGCACGATGCCAAAGGGCGTGATGAGCTCGCGCACAATGTAGTGCAGGTCGCCCAGGGTCAGGACGTGGTCGGAATTCTGGAAGCGCTCCTTGTCGAGGTCGTGCAGCAGCTCGAACCACTTGGAATTGACATACCCCGACGTGTAGAAGAGCTGCAGCCCTGCCAGGATGTAGTTGAGCGTGCACAGGTTGATGTAGGGGTCGATGGCTGTGCCCATGCTGTGGCGCTGCAGCGACCGGTTGCCCAGCATAGTGCAAAAGGAGGAGCCGCGGTCGAGGCGCATCACAAAGGCGATGTCGCTGTCGTCGACGGAGTGAGAGATCTGGAAGACGCTGGTCGAGTTGACAGAGGCGGTGGGCAGGAGCAGCGGGGGGAAGATCTTCTGGATGCGGTGGGGGTGATTCACGTAGGATACCTGGCTGGACTGGTATCCTGGCTCACCGTACGCATATGGCGAGAGGTCGCCAAGCAGAGTCGAGCCATAGTTGATGCGGCCGTCTGCTGTATCATGCAGAGGCGCTGGCAGGCCGCCCTCTGGAGGGAGGGGTCCCGAGTTCATCACCACTTCGGGAAAGCGCGCACCGCTCAGCGCTCCAAAGAAATCAGACATGTGTGTCGCAGCCCCCCTCCCCGCCGCGTTTATATACACACCACACAGGATCGAAGGCTGTTTACTGATGCAGTTTGAGAGGCATCCATTTTTTATACAACCAACAAAAAATCACACATTGCGCGCGGCGAACTCGCGCCGCAGCACGTCGTGGTACTTGTACTTGCTGCCGACGCTTGGGCGGTGAGGATAGACTCCATCGTCGTCCTCAGGCGACACGCTGCGCCGAATGCCGTACTCTGCCATGGAGGACGCAATCGTCGTCCACGCGGCGGCGGCGCCGCCCGCCGGGGGCACAGTGGGCGGCGGGCGCGGCTGGGGCTGCTGGGCGGGCAGCACGTAGACGCCCCCGTTGAACTGAGGCTCCTCCCCTCTTTGGAACGGCGACGGCGTCGGCTGCCTCTCTGGCTGGGGCGACGGCGTCAGCCTCTCCGAGGGAAGGCGCTGCGCCTGCGTCTCCGAGGGAAGGCGCTGCGCCTGCGTCTCCGAGGGAAGGCGCTGCGCCTGCGTCTCCGCCGGTGGCTGGGGGGGTGCAGGCGTCGTCAGGCGGAGGACATCCAAGAGGAGCTGGCTCACTGACGAGGACGGGGACCCAGTCGGAGCGGGCGCCTGTACAGGAGGAAAGAGGGGAGCCTCCGTTGGGATGTCTTCGAAGGAGGCCGAACGCCTCAGGAGGAAGGCCTTGCCCAGCAGCGCCCCCATGGTCTCCACGTCCTTGCCCATGTGAGGGTTCGACGCAGCGAACGACACCAGCTGCAGCAGCAGGAGGGGGTGGCAAAGCGTCGAAGCGAGGTGCATTGTCGAAACCATCCACCGCATGCCGCTTAAATAGAGCGGAGCGTCCCACCGGGCCCTGAAGCAGCGGACGCAACACAAAGAGGGGCGCAGGCTGTCGCCTGTACACCTCATGCAGCGCGCTTGCCTCCAGCAGCAGCGAGGCGTAGCTCTCCAGGACCTCAGAGGAGACAGCTGGATCGCCCTCATCGTCGAGGCGCTGCGTCAGGTATGACCCGACGTCCATGCACTGCGCGAGCTTCGCCACGACCACCTCGTGCGACGCCGGCGCGACTGGGTGGTGCCAGGGGCGCGACAGGCACACCACAAGCCCAGCGAGGAATCCAGCGCGCCGCCGCGCGTACGACAGGCCAGTGCCATGCATAGCGCATGTCAGCCGATGCACTCGCGACGTGGCCTGCACCGACAGCGCGCGAGCGAGCGAGGGTGTGCAGAGCATTCCTCGCAGCGCAAACGGCGTCACCACACACGAGAGAAAACTTCCCCAGTCCTCCACGACGAGAGGCGTTTCGTCCCGCATCCCAGGAAGGTTATAAAGCTCAAGACACTCTGCGTCGAGAACGCGTCCCCGCTCGCAAAGCAGGACGTCAATGATGAAGTCCATGCTGGTCATGGACACCATGTTGCCGCCCTGCTGCTGCTGCATAAGAAGGAGGTAACCTGGCATGTGCATGGCGATGAGGATGAGCCTAACGTGTGCAGGAAGGGATTAAATAAGCCACAGACGCCTTTAGCATGCGCCCCATCCTGGCAGTTTGGCATGCTCCTTCAAGTGAACCCGAATGGGCCCTGCGCCCTTTGCCCTTTGAGGGCTTTAAAACAGGCGCCAGACAAAAAAAGGAAAAAACACAGGACGCGTCCATGCAGCAGAAGAACGAAGAATGCATCAAGGAGATCAAGGTCTTCGCATCAGGAGGGACAGCAGCCCTCTACCGGCTCAAGCAGGTGCTTCCCAGCCTCTTCAGCTACTACAATATGCCGACCAGGGGCGAGCAGGCGGAGGCGCTCCGCAAGGCAGGGCTTGAGCCTGTAGAGAGCAATGGAGGAGTCTCCTTCACCCTGGATGAAGAGAAATACATCCGCATCCACCCTGAGCCCTCTGGACCCATTTGAAAAAATAGGAGCTATTGGCATTCACAATAAAAAAGCTTATTGCGGTCTATTTATCCACGCCTCGCGCTGTAACCACACGTTAAAAAATGCCTCTTTTTGACGTCGCATGCCTAGACGACCTTTTCGCAGGGCGTGCGCTGCCGCTGCTGTACGCGCTATTCAACGCAGACCCTGACTCACAAGCCTGGGTGCTGCTTGCTGCGCTGCTTGGTGTGGCGCTCGCGCTCGCGCTGTCTGTGTGGCGCACAGAGCGCATGTTCACACCAAGCCCTGTCATAACTGGACTTGACGCTGCGCTCTGCATACTTGCAAACGCAACACTGCTCTTCCACAAGGCACATAGGCTTGACAGGGACATGGGTGTATCGCTGTCTGCCATTCCTCTCTATGTATCCATCATCCTGCTATCAGAGATGGAATGCACAGACCGCCTACGCTATATCGCTCTGGCTTCTGTCCTCCTTGTCATGCTGCCCATGTTAGTATTCTTCAGCATAGCAGAGGACTTGCCGCCGCCAAACATTGCACCCCCGTCCTCTTATTGGACCTATCTCTTTGTCTGCCTCACCACAGCCTATGCAGCGTCTTCTAGTCCATGCCTGCATGTCCAGGGCGTGGCAATGCGTGGAGCAACCCTCATGGCCATCGCAGCACTCGCCACACACAGCATCACATCGCTCATCGTCGACCGCGTGGGTCACGGCGCGCTCTTCGTCACGCAAATGGCCTTTGTGGTCATGCCATCCACATTTATTCACGCAAAGACGCTTCGCGCGACGCTGGGAAGCAGCACACGCCCCCTCATGCTTGCAGTCGCAGTGATACTCGCCGGAGCGTATGACTCTCCAGTGCGATTCCACGCGCCAGCTGTGCACCAGCCGTGCTCCTGGGCAGTTGCCGTGCTCATCGCTGCAGCAGCAGTAGACGCCACATTCCCACAGTAAAAAAAAAGTGACACTGGCAGTGGTGAAGCAGAGACAAAGCAAGATTTCAAGGGTCTTTTTTTGCCTTTTTCTTCGTTTGGGTTGCATTTGTGTCAATGTCCTGTAACATCCGCTTCCTGTCCTCTCTGTTGTCATCCTGTTCCATGTGCTTGTTTATTTTATCTGCAGCATTGTCATGTTTTCCATCTTCTTGTGGCTGACCCCCCTCCTCAAGTGCTCCAGATCCTTTCAAACATATATTTTAGATATATATACACACAAAAGGGTATAACACACCAAAAACTCACCCTTCTTAGCAAGAACAGAGGCCTCCAAGAGAGCTCCCAATACAGCCTCTGTCCACAGCATCCACCCCCCATCCAACAGAGTAGCAGCCACCAGAGGGTGCAGTGCACTAGGAGCTATCCTGCACACAACAACACTGAGTAAGCAGGGCTAACCCAAAAAACATAATACAACGAGGAGACTGAAAAGAGTAATACTACTGGCTAACCTAAAAACAATAACACAGACCTGCAGAAACAGCACTTGGTATAGATGGCTGCCCCCTCTTCCTCCATGGCTATGGCTAGGATAACCCCATTGCTGCTATGTCTGTATACCTGATATATTGTTACATGTGTTAGAGGGAAGAAAATACAAAAAAAAACCAACAAACTATATACACACCTCCTGTTTCTTGTCCCTACAGAGCTTAGCAGGGCACAGGAAGTTTTTGACATGCACACATGTAACCCTCTCCAGCCCTAACACAGTCTTCAGAGTGTCCCTGTGTCTATCCAGGAAGGGAGAGTCATGGTTCCACACACACCCAGAGAGACCCCCATGCTTCGCCAGCAGCCGCTCAAACCAGGCCGGCAGGTCAGGGGGAGCGCCGCTGCCACTGCATCGGCCGTGCGGGCGAAGGGCGGAGTTCGATGGGCCCTTCTTGGTTGTGCTGCCCGTCGGCATTCTTTTTGGGATCGCCTGGAGGCAACAAACAAAAAATGATATCCATGTGGTTCGATTCCACGGGTCCCAATCAATAAACAAAACAAAAAATGTCTCACCATCACTGCGACCGAGTCCGCGTAGTTGGCGACGTAGATCTTGGGCACAGTATAGGAAGCGTTGAGCAGGTGCTGAAGGGCCGTAGGCTCTGATGGCTCATGCGGCGGAGGCGCGAAATGGCGCTCTGCAACGAGCTTGCCGTTCTTGAACGCCATGCGGCGAAGCAGCAGGGGGTAGGGGTCCGTAGTCTTTTTCCTGCTAAAGTAGGTGGCAAAGCCCTGGTGCCCGTGCAGCGTCGCGACGTCGACGTAAAACATGGGCTGGCGAATCTGATCGTCAAGAAGATGATCCAGCGACTTAGTGGTCTGAATGCTGCGGATGTCTGCCGCATATGGCTGGAAGATCTCAGCGCACACCGCGCGATGCCATAGGGGGGTCCCCGCGATCTCCACTATAAAGTGGTACGAGACCTTGAAGTCATCCTCGCCGAGCGCGCGGCTCTTGCGCTTCAGCACAAAGGTGACAGCCTCGTCTGGAAGTATAAAGCGTCGCGCGCAGAGCTGCTCGTAGAACCACTTGGGAAAGCGCAACAGCACCTCGTCAATCTCATCGACGCTCATGCAGCGCTTTGTAAAGAGGCGCGAGTACGTTTCGCAGTCCACGATGAGGTAGGTGAGGCGCTCTGAGTCTCCAGGTTGATGTTCGTATATCTGCGTAATCTTTGAAAAAATCACAAATCAGTAGCGCGAAAAATAACTTGAGCAAAGATAAAACCTGCGGCGACACGATGCCATTGGCACAGAAGCAGCGCTCGACGGCAATGCGGCGGATTCGGTGCAGGGCATCCTCTGCCGACTTAAACACAAAAAAGAGAGAGCCGCTAAAGCTGCTGCCATTGGCGGTCTGAAACATGAAGGGCATCACAGGAGCATCCTGCTCGCCACTCTTCTGCAGCATGGCTTCAAATTTTTCGAGAGCATCCTTCTTGGTGTAGCTCACCACAAAGGATTCGCTGCACACAGGGGCTACTGTCATGAGCTCCTTGCGCACAAGCTTGTGGATGCCATCAGGGAACTCACGCTGCAGGGCGCGACCAAACCGAGAGAGGTCCAACAGGTCCTTCTTGGCTCTGAGCCAAAAGATTGCAAGGTGGCTCATCTTCAGCCGTGCAGCATTCTCCAGACACGCCGTGGCATCCATTGGTGGCAAAAAATAAAGGAGCAAAAAAACTGCAGTGACCCCTTTTATAGAGATTTTGTAACGGGTTACAGTTATCGACGAAAGTTACCGCTAGCGCGAAAAATTACCGCTAGCGCGAAAAAAGGTACCAACGTCGGAACACAATTCCTACGTTGGTTAAACACACCAACGCCTGAAACAGTTTCAGATATCGGTACAATTTACCACCGTCTGTAATAGTTTCAGATAACGGTACTTTTTACCACAGTCTGTAATGGTTTCAGATAACGGTACGGTTTACCACCGTCGGTAATGGATTCAGACGTCGGTATCTAGTTCAGATGTCGGATCCACGCGACGATGTCGGAAACATCTGAATATAAGCTGAACATTTTGGCAAAAGGTGATTTTGCACACCACGCCATGCTGCTGCCACTCACCTCCATCCCAAAGGCCAAGCCTTCCAGGTCCTCTCCGCAAAGCCACAAGAAGCGTCAGCAAAGGAGCAACTCCACCACCTTCAGCGCCCACGACGAGCGGGTGCGCAGGCGAAGGCGGATGAACTCAAACCGCCGCAACATGCCGTGCGATGAGCACAGCAGGATCTGGTACATGTGCAAGGAGTGCAAGGAGCAGACTCGCCATGAGCTCATGCGGGAGTACGCAGACCTCGACGAGGAGGATCGCAACCACAAGATATGGGTGCAGATGGGGAGCTTCTACTGCCTGCAGTGCGTTCGGCGCGCCATTGAAACGGAGACGCCGCTCACTATGACGAGCAGAGACTTTGAAAACACTGCAGGGCTCTGCATGCCGCTGGCGGGCCTGGGCAAGTGCAAAATTCTTGAGCACAACGGGGACGCCAAGAGGAAGCACTGCAACTGCCCAGGGGAAAGCAGCAAGGTGTGGCGCACCTGCATCGAATGCATTGGTAAGGATCCTCGTGCCGGCCTGAGCATCTGCCAGGAGTGCGGCAAAAACAAGCGCTCCCATGCTGTTGGCTGCTCGCAGAAGGCGGAGAAGCAGCAGAACAGCAGGGGGGCAGGCAGGAAGCAGCTTGGTCGCCCTGCTGCGTCGGAGTCTGACCCAGGGATCGAGAGCGACGACGGGACCCTGCTCAGCAAGTGGAGGACTGAATTTGCAGGCGAGGAGTCTGGTGGAATCTCAAACGAAGGGGACGGGAACAGCGACACAGCCTCTGATGACGAGGACACCAAGCAGGAGCTCTTGCGGCAGCAGGAGCCGTCACCGCCCTCTCCAGTTAAGGAGCCAGCGGTGGAAATGGGGCCGCCACAGCCTTCTCCAGTAAAGGAGATTGCCACGGAACTGGAGCCGCCGCAGCCTTCTCCAGTACAGCCACCAGCTGCGGAACTGGAGCCGCCACAGCTTTCTCCATTAAAGGAGCCAGCTGCTGAACTGGAGCTGCCACAGCCCTCTCCAGTAAAGGAGCCAGCCGTGGAAATGGAGCTGCAAGAGCAGGAAGAGCAGGAACAACAAGACAAACAGCAGAAGCCTGCTGAGAAACGGCGCATCAAGCGTCGTCACGTCTTCTATCCAGAGCGCAGCATGGCGCGCAAGCGCGCGGAGGCGCTCCGCCGCAACAAGCCGCTGCAGACGAAGCACGTGTCTACCTTTACGCCCTTCTCTGCCACTCCCTTGGGAAAGATGCGCGCCCTCAGGATCCGTCACAACGAAGAGATCCTTGCGCTTGCTGAGCAGAGGCCCTCTTCATCCATGTGTCGCTCTTTGGAAGCAGCAAAGATCCTCGGTGGAATCGACGGCACTGAGGTCGTCAACCCAGAGGACATTGAGTGGTTCAGCGAGGCTACACTTGCGTTCGCCATGGCGCTCGCCACTGGGGACCCTGAAGACGCGGCCAACGCCGTGCGCCTTTCTGACGGCATATTTGCTCTTGGCAAGCGCAGGGCTGGTGCGAGCACTGCCGCCCGTTCGTAATAGCTATAATTTTTACGCGCGCAGTATAAAAAAGCGCGCGTCGCCCGTTTCTGCAGAATAAAGAAATGCCAGTGTGTCCTGCAAACTGTGATTGCAAATGGTGTCTTGTATGCAAGCTGATTAACCACCCTATGTTTCAAGAGGCGCTTGATCAGATACTAGACGAATTCAAGGTACTTGACGCCAACATGGCAAAGGAAGACACAGACAGCACAAACACCACAGACAGCAAAAACGGCAGCCAGGCACCAGAAGAGATTGAGCTAGAGGATTGCTAGGAAACCTTGGGTCCTGCAAGGAGAGCCTTGGCCTGACGAAAGGCCTCCTCCATCTCGCTGATGCTCTCTTCGCCATGGTCGTTGTACAGAGGAGGATGACCATGATGATGATGATGATGCGCATGATGGGCGCGAAGCTCCCCGTATATGAAAGATGAATCATCGTCGTCATCATGCTTGCTGCCCATCGTCATCAGCGGCCCGCACTCTGCCCCGCGCACCACTGTGAGCACAGCGGCGTCACGGTGCATGAGCACGACCAGACACAGCAGCGCCACGCCGCTGAAGGCGAGCGCGAGAAAGCCGTGAATGTAGAGGACAGGGCTGAAGTAGACTGCAAAGTGAACAGACGAGTCCAGGGGGTTTGCCATGCGACGCTGGTGGATGCCAATGATGTAGGCCCAGGCAAAGCTCAGCATGACAAAGACCAGCCCGCGCAGTATGCGCACCACATAGGATTCTGAGTCGATGGACATAAAGGCCATGGCGCTGATGAAAAAGGCCATCTCACAGAAGAGTCCCGCGAGACCACCCCTTCGAATGAATGGAATAGGAACGTCCAGCACCGCCAGCACCGCCAACAGCGGACACAGAGGCGACACGATAAATACATAGTAGGCCTCAAGCTGAGAACGCAGCTCGCCCTCTCGCAGATGATTCACCACATGAGCGAAAAAAAGGCTCAACAGCACGCCATTGCCGTCAAATATGGCCACAGGAGAGGAATACAGCCGGTCCAACACCAGCGCCAGCGCCACTGGCACGTAGCACGCAGCCGACCCAGCCGTGTGGATGCAGCACAGCACAGCGAGCAGCACCACAGACTTGAAGAAGCACACGCACGCAGGCACGTAATTCACAGCGAGGCGCAGATCCACCATGCCCCCAGACGCAGACGACTCCTGCTGCTGCAGCATGCGCCCTTTTGCGTGAAAAATGGGGCATATATATATGCCCCGCCCGCCAGACGCTGCAAAAATAACCATGCTGCAATGGCTCAGCTCTATGCTGGCGATATGGAACAGCAGCGGCAGGGGGGGCCTACTGAGCCAGAGCGCGAAGCGCTACATGGTGGTGCCCACAAACCACGTGGAGATCGAGCTCTCAGGCCCATACGACCAGGGACTCATGCAGGTGCTGCATGGGCTGCGCATGTCCCCCTCCCAGGACCCACACCTAGTCTACCTGCGCCTACTGGAGCGCGGCGCGACGCACTACGCGACCCTGCGCAAACCTCTCCCACTAGACTTCAGCAAGAACGTCCTTGCCGCCATGTTCACCGCCCCCTGGACCACAGAGGCCTACATGGAGTATGTGCTCGATGTATTCGAGTGAAAATGCCCAACTCTTTATTGCTGCTATGGCACCAGCCACCGCCGCATCCGGTGGTACCACGCGCGCCGGTCCCGCTCCTCCTTGAGCATCGCAAGCATCACAAGCAGCTCCTCGCGACGCTCCCGCTGCAAGCCATAGTCCACAGAGGTCTGGCTAGCAAGCTCGTGCAATCCGCGCGCAGACAGCTCCATAGTAAGCGTGCCAAAGTCCTGCATCCGCTCCTCTGCGCGCGCGAGCTCCTCGTTGACCCTATCATACTCCCTCCGCCAATCCTCATATGGGCGCGTCTCCGTGCGCTGCAGCGCGTCCACTAGGCGCGTCGCTGACTTGCGCCCCGACGTGAACAGAGACGAGAACATGCCCACACACATGGCAAATAAAAACTTATATACAGCGCCCACACATGCACACAAAACTAATGGAACATTTATTCTGGTCTGCTTCCCTGCCTGTGCGCCCCTTCCTTTCCACAAGGAGGGCGCAGCCAGTTCTCACTCAGCGCTCAAGGAGGAAGCGCCGAGGGCAGGCGAATTCCCCCCAGCCCTTGCACGCGTTGAGCCATCCCAGCCCCACGATGCACAGGCCCTCCCGCGCATGGGCGCGATATTCCCCCGACGCCACAGCCTCGTCGGTGGGCACGAGCATCACTGCAGCAGTGCTGCTGGAGTAGGCAATCTTTCCCCCAACAGCCTTCACGCTGACCTGCCACATGCGGAGATCAGTGGAGCTGAGGTGCTTAGGAAAGACGTAGACGCTCCGCTCTGACACAGAGGGTTCGCCGACCACCTTATAACACATAGGATAGATGTGGTCGTCCGGGTCCCTGAGCTTGATCGAAGAGTCAAACCCGATGACGCTGGCGTAGATCCACCGCAGGCTGACAATTTTAAGCCCCTCATTGTACAGCTCGTTCACCTTGGCATGAACCTTGTCCGAGATGGGCACCATGGGCACCACCAGGATGGAGGCGAGGGCAGGGTCATCCACAATCGTGTAGCGAGGGTACAGCCGCTCAAACTCCCTGACGTGCTGCATGTTCAGGACGTCAAGCCTGCCATCATTGGGGTCATCCAATCCAGGGGTCCTCCCTGGATGCAAAATGCAGATGTTGTTCTTGCGGCTAGGGTCTGACATGGGCGGCAAGCCGGTGCCGCCGCCGCCCTTCTGCTTCTCCTCTCCTCTGTCCTCATCTACGACCCTGGGCCGCAGGGTTGCAAAGGCAGGGTTGTCAGAGGAGTCGCGCGCTTCGTGGAAGGAGAATGTCCGCGTCAGGCCAAAGGCAGGCCACACAATTTCCTCCTCCTCCTCCTGTTGCCCAGCAGCGTCGTCACTGGATTCCTCGCTCACGTCCGCCTCAAGCGTCCTTTTCACACCATCAAGGGCGACGGCCCCGTTCTCCGCCTCGTCCTGCGTTCCCGCAGACGCATCATCGCCGAGCCAGTCGTCAAAAATGTCCCTGATGGAATCCCTGTCACCAGGGAAGAGGGCTGGGCATGGCATGGTGTCGGCCTTGTTGCCCTTCCTGTTCGTCCCGCCCACCTTATACCCGATCTTCTCGGTCTGCTTCCGCAGGATCTCCACGTTGGCGTAGATGCTGTCCATGTACGGGTAGGTGCGCGCGGCCTCGTCGAGGTTGGTTATGCCCATCCACGAGGCGTCCTGCAGCACGCCCCTGATTTGCTTGATCCCAGCAGGCCTCAGCACGCACGAGGACGCATCATCGTCCCCCGCCGCACGCCTCCTCGTCGCGCCAGGACGGGACAGCCACGTGCACTGCAGGACCACGCAGACGTTGCGCGCAGCGAAGTCGCACTCGAGCGGCGACACGTCGCGGACACAGCCCCCCCGCCCCCTCTTCTGCTTGCCTGTGGTGGGGCAGTACGGCAGCGAGCGGAGCGTCCGCATAACCTCCCCGCTGCACTTCTTGGGGTCGAGAACCATGCGGCTGCACTCGTGGAGGGCCTGCTTGCCGCTTGCGCCCTGCTGATCAGTGCGACAGTAGAGGGAGAAGACGCCGTTTGGCACGCCGTCCCGTGGATAGCGCCGCACCAGCGCGGTGACCTCGATGAGCTTGCGCACCTTGAAGGAGTTATCCAGGCGCCACGTGCCGTTTGAGTCCTGGGTGCAGCGCGGGGCGCGCGACGGCTCTGAGGGCTGCTTCCTGTACTGCGTCACAGTGACCACGTAGCCCTCGCAGCAGCTCTCTTCGGCGGCCTGATCCTCGAGGGCGCGCGCGATATCAGGCACGTCCTCTATAGCAAAGTAATCAGGTCCCACGCGGAGCCTCCCATCAGCCACCTCCTCGCGCTGGTACTGCACCAGAGACACTGTGTCGTCTGTGCTGCCGAGCAGCCTGCGAAGGATATGCATGTGGGCCATCTCCATCTGCACAGTGTTGCGAGCATCCCTGATTCTGCCGCCGTTGTCGCCGCATACCTCCTGCAGGCGGAATATGAAGAACCTCAGGCGGACGCGGTTGGTCAAGAAGCCATTGGAGAGCGACCACTCTGTGAAGGCGAGCGCAGTGGGCATGCCGACGAAGCCCACTGGAAGCCACTTTGCCTGGCTGGCGACGCACGCGTCCATGTCGAGGGACTCCATGCTCTGCCACTTCTCGCCTCTCACCGTGCAGCGAGGGTTGCGCACGTAGGCGACCATCTCGCACACGACCACCAGCCCGATGACATAGGCGGTGTCCGTGAAGGCGTAGAACGGGATCTGCTTCGCGACGTGCGGGAGCTCCTTGCCGCACGCGGAAAAAACCCTGATGATCTTGCGCCGGGTTGCTAAATCCGCGCTAAGCCGGATGGTGACTGTGTTCCCGTCGTACTTCCTGGCGATCATGAGGCATTTCGCCCCGTCCAGGATCCTGCCTGCCGTATGCTGCGCGCTGACCTTGCAGGACTCTGGGTATGGCGACAAGTCACTGTCCGCTTTGTAGTTGAAATGCAGAGCTGACTTGAACGTCTTCTCGTACTTGCCAGGCCTGATGTTGTTGTTGTCCATGATGATTAGTAGTCTGTCCGCCTGCACAAAAAGAACACTGATGGCTCCTCCTGTGGAGTGCAGGATATATGTTTCGGCAGTAGTTGTAGATGTGTAGTAGGTGTCTGTTGAGAAGTTCACTTCACATGCAGGAAGAACGCTTGTTTATATACGCACGACAAACACACTAAAAATGCGTCTCCAGATTCACTAGTACAGGTGCATCCATAAATGGAGGCAAACACGCGCGCGACACAACAGACATTATAAACACGCAACGGTTGTATCACTCCCCCTTTCTAAAAAAAAACTTTTTTTATCGTTAAAAAAAACTTTTTTCTCCTGAAATACACCTTTTCGTAAGTAACGTGACTACCTTCCCTGAAGGAGCCTCATACCACTATAGAGACTGAGGGTAGGAGAGAGCGAGAGGAGAGAGCGAGAGGAGAGAGCGAGAGGAGAGAGCGATAGCAGATTTTTTAGCGGGGGAGGGAGGAGGGTGGGAGAGAGCGACATGGGGACGTGATGTTCCAGTGGGACGTGACCACAGGACATGACACTGGGACATGCCCACATCTGCATTAGTGAATCAGTGTAATATCACAACTGTTGGTGTTTTATAATATTATAAACTAATTATAAAATAATTATAACAATTATAAAATAATTATAAAATAATTATAAAAATTATAAAATAATTATATAGTTTTAATTTTATAATTAAATAATTGTAAAAACACAACGATCCTAGTAGTCGTTAAAATGAAATCGCGCGTTTTCGACATGGTCACGTGACCACGGCTGCACTATGACACAACAGAGGTTATAAACACGCGACGGTTGCATCACTCCCCTTTCTGAAAAAAAACTTTTTTTACGTGTTTAAAACCTTTTTTGAAGAGTAACGTGACTATAATCCCTGAGGCAGCTTCATACCCCGATAGAGACTGAGAGTGAGAGAGAGGAGAGAGGAGAGAGCGAGAGCGAGAGGAGAGAGCGAGAGGAGAGAGCGACAGCAGATTTTTAGAGCGGGGGGGAGAGAGGGAGGGAGAGGGTGGTCACGCTACCGCTGATAAAAAAAACTTTCCGGGATTTTTTTTATCTTTAATTAAAAAACATCAGCAGCACCCGCGGAAGGCCTCGGTCAGCGCCTCGCAGAGCGCGACTATGCGCGCCTCGGCTTCGGTGGTCCACTCGCAGCCGGCCCAGGACATGCGGAAGAGCACCGTGCCGCGGCCCGAGACTGTGATGTCGATGCTGCTGGGCACGATTTTTGTGTGTATTTTTTGCTTTTCATCCGTGTCTGCTGCACCCCCGAGTGGGAGATCCAGCAGCAGCGCTAGCAGCTCGGGGTCGTCTAGACGCTCGATGTGGAGCCGGATCGTGAGGTTCATGTCGAACATGCGGCCCACGACGCGGACGCAGCGGAAGCGGCGCGCGACAGCGTCCTCGAAGTGGGAGCAGTGCGTGGTGTCGACGCAGCGCCCGAGGCGCGCGCCAAAGATGCCCATGTGGACGCGCGCCGCCGCGGACTCCAGGCCCAGCGTGTCGGCAATGCGCTGCAGCGCGGCCGCGCCCTGGCAGCCCTTGAAGTGGACGAGGGCAGGGCTGCCGCCGTACAGGTAGAGCGTGCCGTCGGCGTGCAGAAGCTCCTTGTGGTAGCCGAAGCACGGCCTGCCGCTGCGAGAAACGAATAATATTATTCGCTGCAGCATAGCGGTATCAGTTGCAGCAGCATTATTATCATTCGCACCGCAGCACGACGCTCTTGAAGGCGCGCGTGTCGAATCCGGCGGTGAAGCGCCCCGACACGTTGCCGATGCGCACGCCGCGCCGGGGGTACGGCGGCTTCAGCATCTCGACTGTGCGCACCGAGAGCACCCGCCCCTCCCCCGCGCAGAACGCGTGCGCCCCCTGCGCGCGATAGAGCACGCCTCGAGGGCTCTTGAGGATGATGACGTCCATTTCCAGCTGTGTGGGCTGCGTGCATGTGGCAGGGCTTATATGCGGATACGCGCGCGGTGCCTGCGCCGCTTTGCGGCTGTTTTTTGGTAGCATGCACTACTAGCCTGGTTCTGACATCTGGATTTCTTTCCGATGACCGAAACAGGCTCAGACGTCCGTAACTTGAACCGCTATCTAAAACAGTTTCAGACGTCCGTAACTTGTTTTCCTATCTAAAACAGTTTCAGACGTCTGTAACTCGTTTGCTATCTAAAACAGTTTCAGACGCCGGTACCTTGTTCCTACATTGGAACTTGTTTTTGATAGCTGTGCCATCAGCCGACACAGGTAACACCTCAATATAAGCACTCCACACGTATAAAAATTTAATCATCGCCAAGCACCCACGCGTCCACGGCGTCGCCCTCGTCGTCGCCACTGCTACAGCTACTGCTACTGGTGTCAACCACCCCTAGCACTACAGCGATATCGGTCCAGTCCACTGTGTCGAGGAAGTCGAGCTTCGCATCATCATAATTATCCAGGTTGTTTGCGACGCCGCCGCTGCTCCTTTTCTTGTTGCTGCTGTGCTTTTTGGCGTCCATAGCGCGCTCTGTCGTCTTTGTCGTCCTGCGCGCCGGTGGGGCCCTCTTCCTCTTCTTATCACCTTTGGCGGCATCGGCGGTCGCGCCCCTCTTCTCCTTCTTCTTTGCGTCCTTCTCCATCTGCTCCCGGCTGAGGGCCTCGGCGCCGTCGATGCAGCTCTGGCGGATGCGAAGCAGCGCATGCACGGCCTGGGTCTCGTGCAAGGCTGCCGCAACCACGACCGCAGGAAAAGGAGGGGTCGCAGAGGAGAAGGAAGCAGTAGTGTAGAAGGGGGAAGGAGGCGGCTTATTCATCAGCCACCTCTTCTTGTGCTGCTTGCGGCAGCTTGGGATTTTTTTGCTCTTCTTATCGCAGCCGTCGTCTGCCGCAGCAGGGTGCTGCTTGGCATCCTTGGTGGCGTTGCTACTACTGTTAGTAGTGTGGTCCTCATTATCGTCGCTGTTATCGTCTTCGTCTGATGATGCTGCAGGAGACGCTTCTTTCGCCGCTTCTTTGGGTCCCTTCTTGAGTATCTGCAGCAGAGATAGCAGAGAAACAGGACAGGAGAGCACACTCATCACTTCATTTGCCTTTTTTCAATAACACTGGAAAGGAGAGGAAGAGGAGGCGTGGGGATGGTGGTGGTGGGGGGGTGTATGTGGCGGTGGGTTGTTGTTATGATGGCGTCTACTACGCGGGGGTGGCGCGAAGAAGGAGGAGGCCGACGAGAACCGAGCGAAAAGGGCTTCGGTACTGGCCTGGATGCGGCGCTGTCGCTCTGCATCGCGCCTGAACCTCGCGATGGTATCGGCCCGCTCGAGCGCCTGCAGGAGCCTCGTCTGCCCCGCGTCGCCGCGCAGCTCCTCGATCATGAGCGCCCTTGCCTGTGAGGTGGAGACGGAGAAGCAGGTGAGCATTTATATTTTTTCACGCTAGCACGAAAAACAAAAAAAGTCAAAAATCACCTGAACGACGTGCTGCAGGTTGACGTCGAGGAAGCCGTCAATGACCAGGGTGGACTGGGGCCAGCGCTGGACGCCGTGCCAGCGCCGGACGCGCTTCATCATGGTCTTGCCGATGCCGAGGGCCAGCGCCGCCTCCTCGATGGAGACGTCGAAGAAGCAGGCGACGGTGCACCGGTCGAGGACGACGCTGTTGCACCGGTGGGGGGCCCGCGAGGGCCCGACGGTGAGGGTCTGGTTGACATTGTCGACGAGGAAGGTCATCTCTCTCTGTGTGTATTATTTGTTGTGATTTGTGTAGCGGGAGGAGGGGCGCGCGTGGCACGCTGGGTTGTGGATTTCTCAAGGGGCGCGCTCTTTTATTCACCCGCCTTACGCCTCTCTGCAACAAACTGCCCGAGGTGTATTTTTATGTTCGGACCGCTTCTGTAGAGGACAAGGCGTAAAATTATTATTACTATTTATTGCATATGCTGTTTCCCCCCGAGCGCACGGAGGGATGCACCAAGACATTACAACGATTTTAAAAACGCACTGGTTGCATCACTCCCCTTTCTGAAAAAAAACTTTTTTTTACCTGTTTAAAACCTTTTTGAAGAGTAACGTGACTATAATCCCTGAGGCAGCTTCATACCCCGATAGAGACTGAGAGTGAGAGAGAGGAGAGAGGAGAGAGCGAGAGCGAGAG